>HLSNC_1000179_pt1 | contig 73823 bp, 71 predicted proteins | sample HotLakmetagenome_2_FD_14041 | JGI IMG/M metagenome (IMG submission 14041)
CGTGATCGCCGCCGTCAGCGTCGTCTTGCCGTGATCAACGTGACCAACCGTCCCGATGTTCACATGCGGCTTGTTACGTTCAAACTTTGCTTTTGCCATGATCGTGGCTCCTTTTTTCTTTGCGGACGGTGGGTTGGTACCCACCCTACAGGTTGGGTAGGGCGGGGTTCACCCCGCCACCCGGGTTATGCATATTTGGCCTGGATCTCGTCGCTGATATTCTGCGGCACAGGATCATAGTGATCGAATTGCATGGTGAACTGCGCCCGACCCGAGCTCATCGAACGCAGCGTGTTGATATAGCCGAACATGTTGGCCAGCGGCACGAATGCCTGGATTGCCACGGCATTGCCGCGCGGTTCCTGACCGGTCACCTGACCACGACGCGAAGTCAGGTCACCGATGACAGAACCGGTATATTCTTCCGGCGTCACCACCTCGACCTTCATCATCGGCTCAAGCAGCTTGGCGCCCGCCTTGCGCAGACCTTCGCGCATGCACATCCGCGAGGCAATCTCGAAGGCCAGCACCGACGAGTCGACATCGTGGAACTTGCCGTCGACCAGCGCGACCTTGAAGTCGATCACGGGGAAACCGGCCAGCGGCCCGCTGTCCATCACCGACTTGATGCCTTTTTCGACGCCCGGGATATACTCCTTGGGCACGGCCCCGCCGACGATCCGGCTCTCGAAGCTGTAACCTTCGCCGGGTTCGGTGGGTGAGATGATCAGCTTGACCTCGGCGAACTGACCCGAGCCACCCGATTGTTTCTTGTGGGTATAGGTATGTTCGATTTCGTAACCGATAGTCTCGCGATAGGCGACCTGCGGCGCGCCGATATTGGCCTCGACCTTGAACTCGCGCTTGAGACGGTCGATCAGGATGTCAAGGTGCAATTCGCCCATGCCCTTCATGATCGTCTGCCCCGATTCCAGATCGGTCTCGACGCGGAAGGACGGATCTTCGGCGGCCAGACGGGCCAAGCCCTGGCTCATCTTTTCCTGGTCGTTCTTGGTCTTGGGCTCGACCGCAATCTCGATCACCGGATCGGGGAAGGTCATGGTCTCCAGAACCACCGGCTTGGCCGGATCACAAAGTGTATCACCCGTTGTGGTGTCTTTCAGGCCGGCCAATGCAATGATATCGCCGGCAAACGCTTCTTCGATCTCCTGGCGGTCGATGGCATGCATCAGCATCATACGGCCAACACGCTCTTTCTTGCCCTTGGTCGAATTGAGCATCGAGTCGCCCTTCTTCAGAACACCGGAGTAAATCCGGCTGAAGGTCAGCGAACCGACGAACGGGTCGTTCATGATCTTGAAGGCCAGCGCCGAGAACGGCGCGGCATCGTCTGCCGGGCGTTCGATATTGCGGGTCTCTGTTTCGTCATCGGGCGAAAAGCCCTTGAGCATCGGCACATCCTTGGGTCCGGGCAGAAAATCGACCACGGCGTTCAACAGCGGCTGTACACCCTTGTTCTTGAACGCCGAGCCGCCCAGCACCGGGAAGAACGACAACGACAACGTGCCCTTGCGGATCAGGCTGCGCAACGTGGCCTCGTCGGGCTCCTCGCCTTCGAGATAGGCTTCCATGGCGGTATCGTCCATCTCGACCGCCAGCTCGATCATGTTGGCACGCCACTCGTCTGCCACATCCTTGAGCTCGTCACGGATCGGCTGACGCACCCAATTCGCACCCAGATCTTCACCCGACCAGACCCACTCTTCCATCTTGATCAGGTCGATGATCCCTTCAAGGCTGTCCTCGGCCCCGATCGGAAGCGCGATCGGCATCGGCGTACCGCCGGTGCGATCCTTGATCATCTTGACGCAGTTGAAAAAATCAGCGCCGATCTTGTCCATCTTGTTGACGAATACGAGGCGCGGCACCTTGTACCGGTCGGCCTGACGCCAAACCGTTTCGGTCTGAGGCTCAACGCCCGCATTGCCATCCAGCAGCGCCACCGCACCATCAAGAACCGCAAGCGAACGCTCCACCTCGATGGTAAAATCCACGTGTCCAGGGGTGTCGATGATGTTGAACCGGGTCTTGGTCTCCGATGTCCCTTCCGGAGTCGGATCTTCCTGGCGCTGCCAGAAGGTCGTGGTCGCGGCGCTGGTGATGGTGATACCGCGCTCGGCTTCCTGTTCCATCCAGTCCATGGTCGAGGCCCCGTCATGGGTCTCGCCGATCTTGTGGTTCTTGCCCGTGTAAAACAGGATGCGCTCGGTCATCGTCGTCTTGCCGGCGTCGATATGCGCCATGATGCCGAAGTTGCGGTAGCGTTCGAGCGGATATTCGCGTGCCATGGTTTCGTGCCTTTGAAAGGATTACCAGCGGTAATGGCTGAACGCCTTGTTCGCGTCGGCCATCTTGTGAGTGTCTTCGCGCTTCTTCACAGCCGAGCCGCGGGATTGCACAGCATCCAGCAACTCGCCGGCAAGGCGCTCTTCCATCGTGTTTTCGTTGCGTGCGCGGCTGGCCTTGATCAACCAGCGTATCGCAAGTGCCTCACGGCGCTCTGGACGTACCTCGACGGGCACCTGGTAGGTCGCGCCACCTACCCGGCGCGAGCGCACTTCGACACTTGGTTTGATGTTGTCGAGCGCCTCATGGAAAACTTCGACCGGCGCGCGTTTGATCTTGCCCTCAACGCGGTCAAGCGCACCGTAGACGATCTTTTCTGCGGCAGACTTCTTGCCGTCGAACATGAGATTGTTCATGAACTTCGAGAGAACCTTATCGCCGAATTTGGCGTCAGGCAGGATTTCGCGCTTTTCAGCGGCATGACGACGGGACATCTCTTGATCCTCTTACTTGGGCCGTTTGGCGCCGTATTTCGAGCGGCGCTGTTTGCGATCCTTGACGCCTTGCGTGTCAAGCACGCCGCGCAGGATATGATAGCGCACACCGGGAAGGTCTTTCACACGGCCACCACGGATCAGGACAACCGAGTGTTCCTGAAGGTTATGGCTTTCACCGGGGATGTAGCTGATAACCTCATAACCATTGGTCAGGCGAACCTTGGCCACCTTCCGCATGGCCGAGTTCGGCTTTTTCGGAGTCGTGGTATAAACGCGCGTGCAAACACCGCGCTTTTGCGGGTTCCCTTCGAGGTGGAGGGATTTGGAGCGTTTCACTTTGGGCTGCCGCGGCTTGCGGATCAGCTGTTGGATCGTCGGCATTGGGTCTTTTCCCCGTTCTTCAACACATGTGTCGCGCGAGTCGCCCCGCACAGGTTTCCAAAAACTCGCGCTTCATGCGTCCATGAAACACGCAAAATCCGCCTTCGCCCCGGTATTTCAAGGACGATGCGGTGGCTTTCCAGAGGATCGGGGCGGTTTGCCCGGATCATGTCCACTACAGTTCTGATGTCGGCTTTGGGCAGACCCCTCGCCGGATGCGCCGCGTATAGGGGGAGTCGCCCCCCTTGTCAACACATCGCCAGCCTCTTTGCAATTACCCTACGCAGCGCGCTTTCCGGTTCAACTGCCGCTCGCGATAAAGGGTAAAAAGGCCCATCGCCACCACGATCGCCGCCCCCGCCAAAGTCAGAGGCGCGGGCCAGTCGCCAAATACCAGGAAGCCCAGAATTAACGCCCAGATCAGACCAGTATAGCGGAATGGAGCGATGAACCCGATTTCGCCAACCCGCATGACCGCAACAGAGGCAAGGTAACCGACGAGAATGAAGCTCGCGGCCAACGCGATCAGACCCAGCGCCCGCCCATCGACCGGCGCCCATCCCTGCACCGTGGAGACCAGACCACCCGCAACCGTGATCACCAAGGCCGTGATCAATGCAACGGTGATCGACGGCACACCCGGTGAGAGCCGCCGCGCCGTAAGATCGCGCAGCGTCACGAACCCGACCGCCGCCAGCGCGTAAAGCGAATAGACGCTGAACCCATCGGCTCCCGGACGCACGATCAGCATGACTCCCCCGAAACCGACGCCAATCGCAGCGAGGCGCCGCCAGCCCAACGGTTCTCGAAAGAACAGCGTCGCCGCGAGCGCCACTGTCAGCGGCAAAGCCTGCAGAATCGCGGTTACATTGGCAATCGGCATGTGAAACAGGGCCGTGAGAAAGAAGAAGGTCGCTCCGATCTCGGCGCCGCTACGCAAAGCGATCAATCCCCAATCGCGCCTTGAAAAACCAATGCGTATGGCACCCATCTGGCGGCCAACCATCCAGATCAAAAGACAAGTCAGAAAACCGCGCATGAAGATTGCCTGAAACAGCGGTATCTGCCCCGACAAGGCCTTCATGCATACATCGTTGAATGTGAAAGCGGCCATCGAGACCACCATCAGCCCCGCGCCCCTGAGATTATCGCGCGCATCTACCATACGCTAGAGTGCCCTCAGCATATCGATGTCAAATCCAAACCGCTCCCTGATCTGGTGTTCGACGTCGGCCTCGGCCAGTTCTGGACCCACACCCTGCTTGGTCGGCTGCGATTTGTTGTCAGAGTGGATCGTGCGCAGGAAAACCGGTGCCGCGATATCTGTATAAAGATTGTAATGCTGGCCCAGTGCCCTGTGATTATAGCGGTACGGTGTGCGATCATACTCCGCCGGAGCCAGAAGCGCCGTGCCCACCGACAGCGGGGCGCGTTCTACGAAATCGACAATCCTGTTCCCCCCCTGCCCGGTCACCTCGACATAGAAGCCGCGATTGAAGGCGATCATGAAAGGCTGGTCCCCGTGAATCGCGCGCAATCCGCGCCCAGTATGCTTGAGCCTCTCGACATAATCCAACGCCACAGCGTCATCGTCATCGAGCCGGAACCAAAGCTTGTGACTGGCCCCGCCAAGCGGGACCGATCGAAAAGCCATGCGCGAGATTGGGTAATGCTGGTGGGCTTCAGCGGCAAACACCTCGATATGATCATGTTCCGCAACCAGGTCATCGAGGCGTGCGCGCGCATTCGATGGAAGTTCAGTCGATGTCAGGATAACCGCACGGAAATCCCGGTCGCTCTGTTGCGCCAGCGAAGGCAGACACAGCTTTTCGAACAGCTCGAACCGCAACGCCAGGCGCTCGGGCGAAAACAGATGTTCGGCGATATTGTCAACTGTTCCGAATCTTTCAGTGTAGTAATCGACTGCCAGAACGGAAAAGCGGACAACCCCTACCACCGGTATATCCGTCGTCATATTCATCGCTTGCCTCGCCCGATTTGCCGCACGGGCCCAGATGACATGGCTTTGAACGAAAAGGAAAGTCCCACTTTTGTCGGCCGGTTCGCCTTTTCAGACCAGCTTTCGCGAAAGGATCACCCACTCGCCAATATTCTCGCGTGTGATGTAGCCGAGGAAATGGCCAGCCCGATCGGTGATTGCCACCGCGGGCGCGTCCCCGCTGGCGAGCATGTCAAGGACCTCATCCATCGGCGCATCTAGCCGCATCTCGGGAATGTCTCTCGTCACCGCGTCCGAAACCGGCGCGTTGCGGCGCCCCGCTTCCGAAGCGCCCAGAATGGATGTGCGGGTCAGCATCCCGACGAACCGCCTGTCCGGGCCAACCACGGGAAACTCCGACTGCTCGGTGCGCAACACCGCATGCGCCGCCGCTTCCATCGTGTCCTCCGGTCCCAGCGCCTCGAACGAGGTGATCATCGCATCCCGCGCCCGCGCGCCATGCGCCCGGTCTCGCAACATTGCCTGCGAGCTTTCGGCCCCGGCCGCGAAAAAGATGAAAATCGCGATCAGGATCAATAGCGGGCTGCCCGATGTCAGCCCGAGAAAGCCGAAGAGGAAGGCCATCACCTGCCCCGCCTGGGCGGCCAGCTGCGTCGCCTTGACCCTTTCCATGAACATGGCAAGCCCGGCGCGAAACACCCGCCCGCCGTCCATCGGAAAGGCCGGGATCATGTTGAACAGCACAAGAAGCAGGTTGACCGCCGCCAGCCGCTCCAGAAAACCAAGTCCCGGGTCCTCGAGTGATTGAAGCACATTGAGTGAGAACGAAGCCCCAAGAACAACCGTCAGGATCAGCCAGATAACGATATTGACCGCCGGCCCAGCCACCGCGATCAGGATTTCCTGTCGCGGGTCCTCGGGGATTCGTTCCAGCCGCGCCAGCCCACCTATGGGCAACAGCGTGATATCGCGGGTGCGCACGCCAAAGCGTCGCGCCATGGTCACATGTCCCAACTCGTGCAACACCACACAGGCAAACACTGCCATTATGAACACCACATTGACGATTGCAGCGCCTGGCCCGTCGACCAGCCAGGCCGCGGCCATCACCCAGGCCAACAACAAAAAGAAGGTTGCATGCACCCTGATCTGGGTGCCGCGCACATCTCCGATAGAAAAGGACCAGTTCATGATCACTCCCGCATCTGGCATGTCGTCCGCCACATCATCCGGTTGACCGGGCTGGCAGGCTTCAACATCGCCCAACCAATCGCCAAGCGCAAACTCTCTTTCACCGACAAGGGACGCGCAGGCCCGATGCAAAAACGCGAGCTTGACGTGGCCAACGCTCTTTTCTCGTCAAGACCAATATGGAAGCGAATACGGATCGAAACAGGGGCATGTACATCCAGATCTGACCCATGCGAATGCGAGAATTCACCAGTCAATGCACGATAGCGTACCAGAAAACACCAAGGCCCGCACATCTTCCCTGACTTAGGACTTGGCAACCCCATCAAGTCCCGCTATGCCGCGCCGCAGCAATCGCGCAGCCGGTAAGACCGGGCGAGAGACCATTGAGTTCGAGCCACGAACCCGATGTATCCCGCCTGCGCCCGTCGGACGCTCCAAAAGACATCTATCAACAGGATCGAGATGCGGCGAACGCTCCTATCGACAAGGAATCCTCTTTCATGATCTCACTCGACGCCTACCGAAACCAATGGTTTGGCAATATCCGCGGCGACCTCATGGCAGGCCTCGTCGTGGCATTGGCCCTGATTCCCGAAGCTATCGCCTTCTCGATCATCGCGGGCGTGGACCCCAAGGTCGGCCTGTTCGCAAGCTTCTCGATTGCCGTCCTGACAGCCCTCACAGGCGGGCGCGCGGGCATGATCTCGGCGGCCACGGCTGCCACGGCTGTTTTGATGATCACACTGGTCAAGGATCACGGCCTGCAATACCTGCTGGCCGCAACAGTCCTGGCTGGTCTGCTACAAATCGCCGCTGGCGTTTTCCGACTGGGCTTTGTCATGCGCTACGTGTCGAAATCGGTGATGACCGGCTTTGTCAACGCGCTGGCGATCCTGATCTTCATCGCGCAACTGCCCGAACTGGACCCGCGCACGGTGACATGGCTGACCTATGCGCTGGTCGCCGCTGGTCTGGCCATCATCTATCTTTTCCCACTCCTGACACGGGCAGTCCCCTCGCCACTGGTCACGATCGTGGTGCTCACCGGTCTGATCATGGTGTTCGGCTGGGATGTGCGCACCGTTGGCGACATGGGCAACTTGCCCGATACGCTGCCGGTCTTCCTGATCCCGCAGATTCCGCTGACGCTCGAAACCTTGTTGATTATCCTGCCCTATTCGGTCGCCGTGGCCGTGGTAGGTCTGCTGGAAAGCCTGATGACCCAGAATATCGTGGACGACCTCACCGATACGAAATCGAACCGCAACCAGGAATGCGTGGGCCAGGGCATCGCCAACACGGCCACCGGGTTCATCGGCGGCATGGCGGGTTGCGCAATGATTGGCCAGTCGATCATCAACGTCAAATCCGGTGGCCGCGGGCGGCTTTCGTCTTTCGCGGCAGGAGTCTGCCTGCTGTTCATGGTGGTCGTTCTGGGCGATCTGGTCAGCCAAATCCCGATGGCCGCGCTGGTAGCGATCATGATCATGGTTTCCGTCGGGACGTTCTCATGGTCGTCGATCAAGTCGCTCGGGACGCATCCGCGCTCCTCGTCCATCGTGATGATCGCCACCGTCGTCACCGTGGTCTATACCCACAACCTCGCTATCGGGGTGCTGGTCGGGGTTCTCTTGTCCGGTATATTCTTTGCCGGCAAAATCGCTCAACTGTTCAGGGTCACGACCACGATTTCCGATGACGGACGTGAACGGACCTATGTTATCGAGGGCCAGCTATTCTACGGATCGGTCGAGGACTTCATGAACGCCTTCGATTTCAAGGAGGCACTCGAACGTGTCATCATCGATGTAAGTCGCGCACATATCTGGGATATTTCCTCCGTGCAGGCGCTCGATATGGCCATTCTGAAATTCCGCCGTGACGGGGCCGAGGTCGACATCGTCGGCATGAACGAAGCGACCGAAACCATCGTCGACCGGCTTGCCATTCATGACAAGCCCGGCGCGATGGACAAGCTGATGGCGCATTGAACGAGGAGCAAGACAGATGACACAACAAACTCAAAAGATTGTCGCCCTTGTGGACGGCTCGCTCTATTCGACAAGCGTCTGCGACCATGCCGCATGGATATCCCAACGCACCGGCGCCCCGGTCGAACTGATCCATGTCCTTGGCCGCCGCGAGGCACCCGAGAAACAGGATCTCTCCGGTACCATCAAGCTCGGGGCGCGCACCGCGCTGCTCGAAGAGCTGGCCGAACTCGATGCCCAGCGCGCCAGGCTCATCAGCCACCGTGGCCGCGCCATTCTCGAAGACGCACGCAGCATCCTCGACAAGGCCGGCGTGACCGACATCACCACCCGGCTGCGGCACGGTGATATCGTCGAGGCCGTGGCCGAGGTCGAGGTCGAAGCCGATGCGCGCGTCGTTCTGATCGGCAAACGCGGTGAAGCGGCCGATTTCGCCAAAGGCCATCTCGGTTCCAACCTCGAACGTATCGTGCGCGCGAGCCATAAACCCGTCTTTGTCGCCTCGCGCGCATTTCAGCCGATTGCAAGAATTCTGGTCGCCTATGACGGTGGGATTTCGGCGATGAAGGCCATCGACCACATCGCCCGCTCGCCACTATTTCAGGGGCTGGCGATCCATGTCGTCACCGTGGGAAATGAGACTGCCGAAGTGGCGAAAGGGCTGGAAAATGCCAAAGCCCTCCTAAAGGCCGCCGGGATCGAGGCCGAAACTTCGGTTCTGCCCGGCCAGCCCGAAACCGCGCTCGGCAGGCTGGTGGAAGAGGAAGAGTTCGACATGCTGGTCATGGGCGCCTATGGCCATTCCCGCATCCGCAGCCTGATCATCGGATCGACCACGACGGAAATGATCCGCTCTTGCAAGGTTCCGGTCATCCTGATGCGGTAAGAATGTATCGGATGCGCGGGCGTCGTGATCAACCTTGTGGCGCCGTGGCCCGCTCACTCGGCGGGTGCTTTGGATCCTGCGACGGTACCAGCCTCCGACCCCAGCTCCCGTTCAAGTGCGCGCTCGATATGACCACGCGGACGGGTGAACCGGGCCAGCAGGTCATAGATCACCGGCGTCACCACCAGCATCAGCAGCGCCGACAGCGCAAGCCCAGCGATAATCACCGTGCCGATTGCGTTGCGGCTCTCGGCCCCGGCCCCTGTGGCCAGAACCAGCGGCAGCGCGCCCAGAACGGTGGAAAGCACGGTCATCATGATCGGCCTCAGCCGCAGCGCCGCCGCCATGATCACCGCCTCGCGCACGCTCTTGCCCTGATCGCGCAGCTGATTGGCAAATTCGACGATCAGAATGCCGTTCTTGGCCACCAGGCCGATCAGAAGAATGATCCCGATCTGACTGTAAACATTCAGAGAAAGCCCCCCCAGCGCCATTGCATAGACTGCGCCTGCCACTCCCGTGGGCACCGTCAAAAGAATAGTGACCGGATGTATGAAGCTCTCGAACTGCGCCGAAAGAACCAGAAAGACAATGAGCAACGACAGCGCGAATACCATCCCCGCCCCGGCGGATGTGTCCTTGAACGTGCGCGATTGGCCCTCGTAGCCCAGCTTGCCACTGGGCGGTATGATCTCGGCCGCCGCCACCTCGACCCGGGCCAGAACGCTGCCAAGATCCGCGCCCGGCTCCAGCGCACCCGACAACTGGATCGAGGGTAGCCGATCGAACCGGCGCAGCGAGGGGGCCGCAGCATTCTCTTGAACCGTGACCAATGCACCCAACGGGACCAGCGATTGCCCATCTCCCGAACGGATGAAAATGTTGTTGATATCCGAGGGCGAACGCCGGTCGCGTTCCTCGGCCTGGACGATCACCGGGTATTCCCGGCCTCTCGTCATGAATTCCGTCGCTTGCCGCGAGGCCAGCATGGTTTGCATCGTATTGGCAATGACCTCCACGCTGATGCCCAGATCGTCGGCCCGTTCGCGGTCGATCTGCACATCAAGCTGCGGCAGGTTCTGCTCGAAATTGATCTCTGGATTGACCAGCCCCTCTATCTCTCCGGCCCGCTCCTGCAAGGCGTTGGCCCAGTCCTTGACACTGTCGAAATCCGGCCCGCTCACCACCACCTGGATCGGTGTCGAACTCCCGCGCAGGCCAAGCCCCGCCGGTGTGACCGGAAAACCGCGCGCCGACGTCAGATCGCCCATTTTTGGCCCGATCCGCTGTGCCACGTCCGCCGCCGACTGCTCGCGTTCGTCCCAAGGCGCAAGCCGAAAGACGACGAACGAGCGCCACGCCCGGTTGCCCCAGCCGGTAAACGTAAACACCGTTTCGATCACGCCCTCGTCGCGCATCGGTCGCAGGATCTCCTCGACTTGCCGTGCGGCATTGTCTGTGTATTCAAGCGTGCTTCCCTGCGGCGCCGTGAGCGGGATAAATCCCACCCCCCGATCCTCCCGCGGGGCCAGTTCGCGTGGCAGCGCATCATAGAAAAGCACTGCGCCCCCGGTCACTGCACCGCCCAAAACGATGACAATCAGCGGCATCCGCACCGCCCGGCGCAAAACCCTCGCATAAAACCGCTGCACCCCCCCGCGCAGCCCGTCATCGTCAGTGGGCGACGCGCCGGTGCCCTTGCTCAGCACTTTTGAAGCCAGCGCCGGGCAGGCGGTCAGCGCCACGAAGGTCGAAAATGCCACCGTCCCGGCCATGACCCAACCAAACTCGATGAAAAGCCGCCCCACCTGCCCCGGCATGAACGACAGCGGTACGAACACAGCGATCAGCGTGACCGATGTGGCCAGAACCGCGAATGTCACCTGCCGCGCGCCCCTGAGACTGGCCACAAGCGGGCTCTCTCCGTCCTCGATCCGGCGCTGAATGTTTTCCAACACCACGATCGCATCATCCACCACCAGCCCGATCGCCAGCAAGAGCGCCAGAAGTGTCAGGGTGTTGAGCGAGAACCCCCAGGCCCCGATCAGGATGAACGACCCCAGAAGCGACACCGGAATGGTGATCGCCGGGATCAGCGTGGCACGCAGACTGCGCAGGAAGAAGAGGATCACCAGCACTACCAGCCCGAGCGAGACCATAAGCGCCAGCACAACCTCGCGGATAGACGCACCTACGAAAAGCGCATCATCCGACCCCACCATGATCTCCATCCCTTCGGGCAGGGTCGGGCGCAGAGAGTCGAGCTCGGCCCGCACGGCGTTGGAAATCTGAAGGGTGTTCGACTGGCTCTGGCGCTGCACGGCCAGGCCGACCGCATCGCGCCCGTCACTTCGCGCTATGGTGGAATCGTCTGCCACCCCCGCCTCGACCCGGGCCACATCACCCAGCCGCACCGGGTATCCCGCCACCCGGTCGAGAACCACGTCGCGGAAATCGTCGATGCTCTGCAACCGGCTGTTCAAGCGCACGGTCAACTCGCGGTCGCGGGACGTCACCTTGCCCGCGGGCAGCTCGATATTGTTGCGCAGAAGGGCTTGTTCCACATCCGCCACGGTCAGCTTGCGCGCTGCCAGCGCCCGCCGGTCCAGCCAGATGCGCACAGCAAAGGACCGCTCACCGTAAATGACGATATTGGCCACGCCATCCAGCGTGGCCAGCCGGTCGACAACGAAACGGTCCACGTAGTCGGTGATCTCGGCGGTGGTCATACGGTCCGATGTTACCGCCAGCCGCATCACCGGGTCGGCATCGGCATCGCTTTTCTCGACATCCGGCGGATCGGCTTCCTGAGGCAGATTGGCACGCACGCGGCCAACCGCGTCGCGCACGTCGTTGGCCGCCACGTCGATATCGCGCCCGGTGTCGAACTCGATCGTGACGCGCGACCGGCCCTGGCGACTTTCAGAACTGATCGAGCGTATCCCCGAAATCGAGGCGACCGCCCCCTCGATGGTTTCGGTCACATCCGTATCGATAACCTCGGGGGCTGCACCGCGGTAGGTGGTCGTGATTGTCACGACAGCATTGTCCACATCCGGCAATTCGCGAACCGAGATCTCGCGCAGCGCGCTCAGCCCGAACACGATCAACAAAAGGCTCGCCACCGCCGCCAGAACCGGCCGGCGCACCGAAATGTCAGATAGGGTCACGATTCCGCCTCGTCCGTCATCTCGGACTCGCCCGACGTGCCGGTGTCCTCCAGCACGTCAACCTTAATGCCATCACGCACACGGTGCAGCCCCCGCACCACGACCTCCGCGCCCTTTTCGAGCCCCGACAGGATCGCGACCTCTCCCTCGCGCCGCACGCCGGTCTCCACCGTGACGCGCCGCGCCACGCCTTCCTCGACGCTGAAGACATAGGTTTCCGCAGCCTGAAAGATTATCGCCTCTTCCGGCACGACGACATGTTCGGCCTGTCCCAAGGTCAGTTCCAGCGAAATGAACATTCCCGCGGGCAAAATACCTTCGGGGTTCGGGATAACGGCGCGGGCACGAAATGCACGGCTCACCGGATCGATCCGGGTGTCCACGGCCTCGATGGCGCCTTCAAAAATGCGGTCCTCGAACGCGGCGCTGGTGGCCTTGATGGTCTGGCCCTGGCGAATCCGCGCAAACAAGGTCTCGGGCAGCGAGAACTCGACTACCACCACCGAAAGATCATCCAGCCGCGTGATCGACTGCCCTTCAGCGACACGTGCGCCCTCATCGACCTCGGCAAGCCCTAAGATGCCGGCAAAGGGTGCACGAATCGTCCGATCCTCCAACCGCTGGGTCGCGCGATCGATCCGCGCCCGCGTTTCGGCCAGCCGCGCCACCGCCTCCTCAAGCGTGGCCTCGGCCACCGCGTTGGACAGCTTGAGTTGAGTTGACCGTTCCACCGCTTGCACGTGCTCTTGCAAACGCGCCTTGATCTCGGCCAGGTTGGCACGTTCGATCGTGTCATCGAGGCGCGCCAGGACATCGCCCTTATCGACGCTCTGGCCCGGGGTGAAATTCAGCTCTTCGATCCGGCCAGAGGTCTCTGGGACGATTTCCACCGATTGCCGCGCCCGTGTCGTGCCGACTGCCTCGACCGTATCGCGCAACACCCGCAACTCGGCTCTTGCGGCCTCCACCCCCGCGACCCGCGAGCCACCACCTGCTTGCGACGGTGCCGCCTCTTCGGACGCGAAATAACGCTGATACCCTTCGTATCCGCCATAGCCAAGCACGACCAAGACGCACAGAACAAGCAACTGTTTCCAAAGGGCCATGCGGGCTTTCCGACTCCTGATCCCGGCGCGAAAGCGCGCGCGCCCCAACCTTAAGGGGCGAATACGGCATATTACAACACCAACCGTACCCCTCACGAACTGGTGTTCACAAGCCGATTACGGTGCAGGCACAAGATCGGATCACACAACCCCCACCGCGTTCAGTCGCCCAAGAACATGAAAAAGCCGGGTGCACAGGACACCCGGCTCTACTGATCATTTCCGTGAACAGCCCACGATGAGGGCGGGCACAACATGTCGTTCGTTACGCGGCCAATTGAGGAGCTTTGCGTTCCGGCGCCTCGACAAAGGCGCCGTGCAGCAATTTGATCGCGGTGTCACAGGCATCCTCGGGCACGACAAACTGTACGTCGACGCTACCGGGAACATGCTGAACCGCGCGCACCCCGACATCACCCTCGCGCAGCGCGGCGAGACCACGCTCGACACTGTGCAAACCTTCTAGACTGCGCCCGATCACCGCAACCAATGCAAGCCGCGTGAGCCGCAGCTCGGCATTGGGGAAATGCGCAGTCAGATCGCGCTCGACCCGGCGCAGCGCCTTGCGCGACGCATCGAGATAGTGGGTAATCGTATTGGCATTAGTCGCCTTCGACACGATCCGCACCTTGTGCCGCGCCAGAACCTCGAGCACCTTGGAATCATACCCTTTGACGCCAACCATGTCCTGTTCAAAGAGCTCCAGCGCCGTCACCGGCAGCCCGGTCACGATCTCGACTGCTGCGTTTTCAGCGGGCTCCTCGTCAATCAAGGTGCCAGGATCGTCGGGGTCGAACGCATTGGTTACGCGCAGCGGGATCCCCGCCCTGCGCAGGATCTTGGCCGCATTGGGATGGATTGCCTCCATCCCGAGATTGGAAAGCTGATCGGCCACGTCATAGTTGGTGTGCCCGAGCTTGCGCACCGCATCCTCGCCGACCAGCTTGGGGTCGGTCGAACTGAGGTGAAATTCCTTGTGAATGATCGCCTCGGCGGCTTCGGTCTGCGCGGCGATGTTCGAGAACGTAACCTCGGAATAGCCGCGGTCATATTCACGCATCAAACCCTCGCTGCACTGGGCATAGCCGGTAACGATCGGCAATTCGCTGGCCATATCCACATCCGCGAACCCCGCCGCGATCCGTTCTTCGAGCGTGTATTCATTCTCGTCTCGCCAGCCCGACAGATCGACAAAGCGCGCGTTGACACCGGCGCGCTGCAATGTCAGCGCAGCCACGAAGGCCGAATGCGCCTCGCCCAGCCCGGCCAGCAATTCGCGCGTGACCGCCATGTGATCAGACAGGCGGAAATGGCCATAGGAGCATAGCCTTTGCAAGTCGATCAGGCAGGAACGCGCGCCCTCGATCCGCTCGCGCACGAACTCGCTCGCTTGCGTACGATCACCAGGTTGGTCAAGCACAGCCTCATGCGCGGCGACCATCTCCTCGCTGACCCGGGTCAGCGCGTCATGCCAACCGTGCGCGCTTTCATCATTGGCGAAAAGCTCGTAAACGCCGGCCTCGCCGGTCTTCTTGTGCTCGAGCAGCAGGTCAGTGATCCCGCCAAAGGCCGAAACGACGAATACCCGGTTGTAAAGCTCGGCCCCTTCGCGGTTGCCGATCAGAAGCGTGTCGCGCAACTCATCAAGCCGCGACATCGACGTGCCACCGATCTTCTCGACGGTGTGTTTCTGGAGTGTCATTCTTTCCGGCCCGGAGGTATCGCCCCGGGCCCCTCTTTCAACTGGTTTCTAGCGCGTAGGAGCCGTCGGCCTGGTGCACTTCGTTGCCGGTCACCGGCGGATTGAAGCAGCACGCCATCACGAGTTCTTCCTCGGCTCGCAGGATGTGGCGGTCATGCTTGTTGAGCGCGTACATCACCCCGGGATGAATCTCGTGTGTCTCGCCGGTGGCAATGTCGGTGATCGACCCTTTGCCTTTCATGCAATAGACGCTCTCGAAGTGGTTCTTGTATTCGAACTCATGCTCCGATCCCTCTTCGAGAAAGGTGATGTGGAACGAGAACCCCATCCCGTCATCGGCCAGAAGCATCCGAACGCTGGTCCATTGCGCGTCTGCCACGACACGGTCGCGCTCGTTCTCGACGATCTTGTTGAAATCTCTCACGATCATTGGATTACTCCGCTGCCATCTTGGTTGTGTCGAGAACCTCGCGCGCAGCATCAAGCAGAATGCTCAGCCCTTTGCGCAGCGTTTCTTCGGACGTTGTCAGCGGCGCCAGGATCTTGACCACCTCATCTTCGGGGCCCGATGTCTCGATCACAAGGCCCTTCTTGAAGGCGCGCGCGCAAATCTCGCCGGCGAGTTCACCCGATCCGACATCCACGCCACGCATCAGCCCCCGGCCTTTCATGTTCGAGCCCTCGACCATCAGCGCAAGACTTGCCAGCCCCTCGGCGATCACGTCCGCCTTCACGGCAAGTTCCTTTTCGAACGCGTCGTCCTTCCAGAACTTCTCGATCGCCACCTTTGCGGTGACAAAGGCATGGGTATTGCCGCGGAAGGTGCCGTTATGCTCGGCCGGGCCGAACACGTCATGTTCGGGACGCACCAGCACGAGGGCCATCGGCAGGCCGAAACCCGAGACCGATTTCGCCATGGTAACGATGTCAGGCTCGATCCCCATCTTCTCGAAGGAAAAGAAAGTGCCCGTCCGGCCACATCCAGCCTGGATATCGTCGACGATCAACAGAGCGCCATGTTCGTGGGCCAATTCGGCCACCCGCTTGACCCATTCGGGCCGCGCGGCATTGAGCCCGCCTTCGCCCTGAACGGTTTCCAGCATGATCGCGGCAGGCGCATCCATGCCGGACGAGCGGTCGGACAACATCTTCTCCAGCAACTCGGCCGTGTCGAAATCCGGACCCATGTACTCATCGAACGGCATCCGCGTGACACCGTTGAGCGTCATGCCCGCACCACCCCGGTGATAGCTGTTACCGGTTGCGGCCAGCGCGCCCATCGTCACACCGTGAAACCCGTTGGTAAAGGCGATGACATTCGTGCGCCCGGTCACCTTGCGCGCCAGCTTCATCGCCGCTTCGACCGCGTTGGCGCCGGTCGGACCGGTGAACATAACGCGGTGATCCATTCCGCGCGGTTGCAGGATATGCTTCTCGAAACTTTCGAGGAAATCCGCCTTGACGTCGGTATGCAGGTCCAGCGCATGGGAAAGCCCGTCACTCATGACATGCTCGACCAGCGCGTTCTTCATGTCCGGGTCGTTGTGTCCGTAGTTGAGCGAGGAGCACCCCGCCAGAAAGTCGATATAGCTGCGCCCTTCGGCATCGGTCATTTCCGATCCCTGCGCGCTTGTGAACACCGTGTCGAAGCCACGGCAATACGAGCGCACTTCGGATTCGCGTCGCTCGAAGACAGAAATTTTGGATGACTTGTCAGTCATTGTGTATCCTTTTGGGATTGCTTTGATTTCGTTGTTTGTCGCGGCTGGCGTTCGGGAGCCTTTCAGGCCGCCTTGCGCAGCGTCTCGCGTTCCAGCGCGATAGTGACCATGTGTTCGGTCTCGTGGCGCCCGCGGAAATGCAGCGACTGGGTGAAATGGGCCTGGGCGTCGATCGTGCCGTCGCGCAGGTCCGAGAACTTGCGGAACAGCGCCCAGCTTGCCTCGTTGTCTGCGGTGATCGTGGTCTGGAGCCGGTTCACCCCGTCGCATTCGTCGCGACCGATCAGGTGATCGAGCATCAGGGTGCCAAGTCCCATGCCACGCGCCTTGGATGACACGGCGACCTGCCAGACAAAGAAGGTCTCGGCATCATAGGGCAGCACATAGCCCGAGACCCACCCCATGATCTCGCCATCGATCTCCGCGACCACACAGGTGTCGCGGAAATGATCCGCCTGAAGCAGGTTGCAATACATCGAGTTCTCATCGAGCGGCTTGCAGGCGCGCACAAGTTCCCAGATAGCCGCGCCATCCGCGGCCTCGGGCTTGCGCAGAACCGGCTGTGCCTTCTTCCTGAGCTGCTCAACTGCATGGGTCATCTGAATGGGCCTCCTATTGCTTTGGAAAGCTAAGTAACAAGTTCTGGAGTTTATTTCAAGTATCAAAGCATTTTTTCGGCAAGTACAGTCAATTTTAGATCGATCAGGCCGATTTCCTTTGAAAATTCTGCATAAATTGCTTAGATTGTCCTTTGCATAATTATTACAGGAGGCGATTGAACTTGAACTTTCCATCTGCCAACATTCTCGCGTTTCACCGCAAGGGGAAGACCATGGACCGCATCGACTCGAGTCTTGTCGCGTTGCGCCGCATCCTGCGCGCAACCGATCTTTACGGGCGTGACCTTGCACAATCCGCCGGCCTCACCGCCGCCCAGTTCCGGGTGCTGCAACTGGTTGCGGAAAAGGGTGATGCCACCGCCACCGCGATCGCCCAGCGCATGCGCGTCTCGCAGGCGACCGTGACCTCGCTGGTCGACAAGCTCGTGGCCAAGGGCGTTGTGGTGCGCGAGAAATCGCAGACCGACCGCCGCCAGATCAATATCTGCATCACCGACAAGGGGCGCGAAACCATCGCCGACGCGCCGGATGCACTGCAACAGCGCTATGTGCGCAAGTTCCAGTCGCTTGAAGATTGGGAACAGGCGATGATCGTCTCCTCGCTCGAACGGGTGGCCACGATGCTCGACGCGGAGGATCTCGACGCCTCGCCCGTGCTCGATTCCCGCGACATTCGTTCCGGCACCTGACTGACGATCTTCTCGCGAAAGATCGTCGGCTCAGAACCGCGGCAACTCCCCCTCTGGGACAATCAGCCCGGCCCCCGTCGCCTTGACAACATCCGCCACGCTCAGCCCCTCGGCGATCTCGCGCAGGTGAAAGCGCCCCTCTGCCACATCGACCACCGCCATGTCCGTGAACACCCGGTTCACACAGGCAGTTGCGGTCAACGGAAGACTGCATTGCTCCAGCAGCTTGGGGTTGCCCTTGCGATCCACATGCGTGGTCAGGACCACCACCCGCCGCGCCTTCTGCGCCAGTTCGATGCCCCCGCCCGCCCCGGGCGAGAACTTGCCCGGGATCTTCCAGTTGGCCAGGTCGCCGTTCTGCGCCACCTCGAAGGCGCCCAGCATCGTGAGATCCAGCCGCCCGCTTCGCACCAGCGCGAAACTCACCGCACTGTCGAAGAAGGCGCTGCCCGGAATGGTCGAGACATAGGCGCCGCCCGCGTCGATCAGGTTCCGGTCGGCCTGCTCATACGGCAATGTCGGGCCGATCCCGGAAAGCCCGTTCTCGGTATGCAGGCAGACCGGGAAATCCGCCGCCAGATGGTCGATCACCCGCGTCGGCAACCCGATGCCGAGATTGACGACCATGCCCCGCGCGATCTCGCGTGCCGCGCGGGCCACCATCCTGTCACGCACGTCTGACAACGCCATACTCCTCGCCCAATGCGCCCAGCGGCACCACGTGATCCACGAACGGCCCTGGTGTGTGCACCTCCTCTGGCACGATGCCGCCGGGCGCCACCACCACTTCGGCCTCGGCGACCACCCGGTCGGCGGCCATCGCCATCAGTGGGCTGAAATTCCGCGCCGCCGCCGCATAGCACAGGTTGCCGAACGTGTCGGCGCGCGCCGCATGGATCAGCGCCACGTCGGCGCGCAACGCGGATTCCAGAACCCCCTCGCGCCCGCCAAGCTCAACCCTCGTCTTGCCCTCGGCCAACTCGGTCCCCAGCCCGATATCCGTCACGAAACCCATAAGCCCGGCGCCGCCCGCGCGCACCCGCTCGGCGAGCATGCCTTGCGCACAGAACTCGACCTCGATATCGCCAGCGTTCATCATCGCCATCGCCCGCGCGTTGAGCCCGATATGCGTCACGATCAGCTTTTTCACCATCCCCGCCGCCAGCAAGTGATCGACCCCCATGCCCTTCTCGTTGGCGTCGTTCTTGATGATGGTGAGATTCTTCGGCCCCTGTCGCACCAATTCACGTATGAGCGCGAAAGGCGTACCTGGCACGCCGAACCCGCTCAGCATCACCGTGGCGCCCACGCCGATCCGCGACACCGCCTCTTCCAACGCACAGCTCTTGTCGGCCAGCTTCATGTTTCCCCCTCGCGTGCCAGACGGGTAAACCGCACACCCGCCAGCGCCATCGGCAGGTCATTCGCAAAGCTCTCGAACCCCAGCCGGTCATAGAATCGCACCGCGCCGCCATTGTCGCGAGCCGCGGTCAGCGCCAAATAAGCCGCCCCCCAGCGCGCTGCCGCCTCCCGTGCCACGGCAGCCAGCAACCGGCGGCCCAGCCCGCTTCCACGCTGTTCCGGCGCAATCCAGAGATCCTGCACATAAACCCCCGGCTCACCCCGCAAGGTCGAGAAATGCCGGAAATAGAGACACATCCCGCAGGCATCGGCCCGGGACTCGGCAATCAATGCCTCGAAGAACCCCGCACCCCATGGACCATTGCGGCGCAGCCCATCGGCATTGCCTGTATGAAGGTCATGATCGCCCAAGTGCTCGGACAAGGCCCGCAACATCGCGTCCATCGTATCGACGTCCTCCTCGGTCGCCGGACGTATCCGCACCTCGCTCACGCCGCGCGTCCGGTCTCAAGCCCGACCTCGGCCGCGAAATGCTCGAGCGCCCCGCTCAGTCCCTCGATGATCTCGTCGATCCCCTCGTCGCCCACGATCATCGGCGGGCAGACCAGGAAGTGATCGCCTTCGAGCCCGCCGCGTGTACGCCGCGAATAGATGATCAGACCCTTGTCATAGGCTATATCGACCAGCCGGGAATGCGCGTTCAGATCCTTGGGCAGTGGCGTCATGCTCTCGCGGTCGCTGACCAGTTCGAAGGCGAGCAATAGCCCCTTGCCACGCACATCACCTATGAACGGGAACCGCTGCATCAGCGCCTCGAGCCGCGACTTGAGCCGTGCACCCATCCGCTCGGCATTGCCAATCATGTCTTGGCGCGCGATCTCATCGAGGACCGCGACACCGGCTGCACAGGCCAGCGGGTTGCCCGCATAGGTATGCCCATGCACGAACCCACCCTTGTCGAGCAGCGCCTCGACGATGTCCTCGCGCGCAATCATCGCGCCCAGCGGCACGTAACCACCGCCGAACCCCTTGGAAATGCAGATGATATCCGGCACCGTCTGCCAATGCTCGGCGCCCCAGAACTTGCCCGTGCGCCCGCCGCCCGACATCACCTCGTCATGGATCAGCAGCACGCCGTAGCGGTCACATATCCCGCGAATGCGCTGCATGTAGCCCTCTGGCGGCACCAAGGCCCCGGTTGATGCCCCGCCCACCGGCTCGACGATGAAGGCCAGCACCGTTTCCGGCCCCTCGTCGCGAATCTTCTGCTCCAGCATGTCGGCATAATGGTGGCCCGTCGCCACGTCCTCCATATCAAGACCGTCGAGATAAGCGCGCGGCGCGGGAATCTTCGGCATCCGCATCAGCATCGGGTCAAAGGGCGCGCTCATCGGCGCATATCCGGTCACCGCCAGCGCGCCCAGCGTCGCCCCGTGATAGGACGGCATCCTCGAAATAACCTTGAACCGCTGCGCCTCGCCCTTCGCGATCGCGTATTGCCGCGCAAGCTTGATCGTGCTTTCCACTGCCTCGGACCCGCCCGAGACGAAAAACACCTTGTTGAGGCCCGGCGGCGACAGTTCGGCCGTCCGTGCCGCCAGCGCCTCGGAGGCTTCGGTCTGGAAATGCAGCCTATAGCCGAAGGTCGATTTCTCCATCTGCGCACGCATCGCCGTCAGAACGGCCGGGTTGGAATGGCCGATATTGCTCACCATCGCGCCGCTCGAGCCGTCAAGATAGCGTTTGCCGGCCTTGTCCCACATGTAGATGCCCTCGGCACGGTCGAGTTCCGGCCGCGCCAGGCGGCTTTGATAGAATAGATGGCTCATTCACGCCTCGTTCGCCAATACACTGCAATCGTCAGGGTTCAGAACCACCGACACCTCGTCCCCTTCGGCAAAGGGCACCCGATCAATCATGTTCATCGCCTGGAGCTGGGTCTCGCCAATCCGCACGAAGTAACGCGCCAGCTGGCCCTGATAATCAACCGCCTCGACCACGCCGCGCGTCGAAACCGTGCCTTCGGGGGCCGCCCCTTCGGCAAGGTGCAGCTTCTCCGCCCGCATGATCAGCTTGCCTTTTGACGCATCGCCCAGATTGGTGGCACGGCTCGCCCGCAGAGTGACCGCCCCGAAATGCGGCACCTCGAGCGTCACATCATCCGCACCGCGCCCCTTCACATCGACATCCACGATATTGGACGCGCCAAGGAAGTTGGCCACGAACACGCTCGCCGGGTTATTGTAGACCTCTGCGGGTGCGCCAACCTGTTCGACCCGGCCATCGCTCATCACGATGATTCTGTCGGACATGGCCAGCGCCTCGGACTGGTCATGCGTGACAAAGATCGTCGTCACCCCGACCCGGTGCTGAATGGCCTTGAGTTCCACCCGCATCTCTTCGCGCAGGTTCGCATCCAGCGCCGACAACGGCTCGTCAAGCAACAGCACATCCGGCTCGATCACGATCGCACGCGCCATGGCGATCCGCTGTTGCTGGCCTCCCGATAACTGGCTGGGATACCGATCCTCGACCCCCGGCAGCCGCACGATATCGAGCGCCTCGCGCACCTTTTGCGCCGCGTCTGTCTTGCTCACACCCCGGTATTTGAGGCCGAAGGCGATATTCTCGGCGATGGTACGGTGCGGAAACAGGGCGTAGTTCTGGAACACCAGCCCCAGGTTGCGCTTGTGGATCGGCACATCGTTGATCCTCTTGCCCCCGATCAGGATGTCCCCGCCGGTGGGTCTCTCCAACCCGGAGATCATGCGCAGGATCGTCGTCTTGCCACATCCTGACGGACCCAGCAGCGTGGTGAATGTTCCCTCCTCGAACACCACATCGGATTCATGCACCGCCTTCAGGATACCAAAGGACTTGGTGATTTGCTTGAGTTCGACGCGGGCCATCGCGTGCCATCCCCGTTCTGGTCAGTTTCTGTTGGGACCGGGCCACGCGGAGCCCCGCGCGGCCCGGCCCGATGGTTTCAGCCCTGGATCAGCCGCCCTTCTTGACCCGGTTCCACATCGCGCCCTGCTTCTTCTCATGCGGGTTCCACGTCTCCGGGTTGCGGAACACCAGCGCCTCGAGCTTGCCGGTGGGGTCGAATGCCGGCAAGTTCTGCACTTCCTCGGGCATGTCGATCTTGGTCGGATCAAGCGCCGACGGGTATTTCTGACCTGCCGCCACCGCGATCGAGGTTTCCGGATCGAGCATGAAGTTCAGGAGTTCTTCCGCCTCTTCGATCGGCGAACCTTCGAGCACGAACATCGACTCCATCCATGCCAGCCCGTTGGGCGGATCCATGTAACCGATCGGATGCCCTTGCGCCTGAAGCGCGGCCACCCGGCCCGACCAGGCCTCGGTTACCCAGATCTCTTCCTTGGCCAGGAGATCCATCAGTTCCGCGCCCGAACTCCAGTATTTCAGAACCAGGTCGCGATGCTCGCGCGCCTTGTCCCAGACCGCGTCCCAGTCCTCGATGTTGTTGGGGTCCTGCCCCGATTGCAGCGCGCCGTACCACGCCCGGTTGGCCCAGTCGCCGCCCCAGCCGCCGATCTTGCCCTTGAGCTCCTTGTCAAGCAGCAGGTCAGCGCCCAGCTCCTTCGCCTTTTCTTCGCTGATGTGCTTGGTGTTATAGGCAATGCCCGTGGTCCCGTAATTGTAGGGCACCGCCGAAAGCCCATCGGGCGTGATCGCGCGGAACGCCTCGATCATCGCGGTCATCACGTGCTCGAGGTTGGGAATGTTGTCCTCGTTCAGAACCACATGATAGCCGTTATCGACCCAGCGCTTGTACCAGCTCACTCCCGAACTATGCAGGATGTTATGGCCCGAGGTGCTGCCTGCCGCCTTGATCTTGGTCAGAACCTCGTTCTCGCCGCCAAAGGTGGCATCGACCACCTCGTTCCCGGTGGCCTCCTCGTAGGGATCGAAGGCATGCTTGCGCAGCGCTTCCGAGACCACGCCACCCCAGCCCTCGAAATGCAGTTCGGCGCCGGCGGCGCGGGCCTGGCCCGCCATCGCCGTCATGATCCCGCCCGAAAGCCCGGCTGTTATCCCGGCCGACCCCAGAAGGCCAAAGAAGGTGCGGCGATCCACATCGCCGTTGCCCACCGCCTCGCGCAGCTTCTCATAGCGTTTGGTGCTGTCCATTTTCCTGGTCATCATACTCTCCTTGTTGGTGGTTTATCGTTGGTCGTTTCCTGTCGGTCGGGTCATATCTTCCTGCGCGAGAAATAGCGCGCCAGCCCACCCGCCAGGAGCGGCAGGCCGACCGTGATGCAGATCATCACGAAGCCCAGCGCGTTGATTTCGGGGCTGACCGAATGGCGCAGCATCCCGAAAATCTGCGTCGGCACCGTCTCCATGCCCGACGGACGCCAGAAGATCGTCGCGGTGATGTTGTCGAACGAGATGGTAAAGGCAAAGAGCGCCCCGGCAAAGATCGCAGGCAACAACAACGGGAATGTCACCGAGAAGAAGGTCTGCATCGGACTGGCCCCCAGTGAGCGTGCCGCTTCCTCGTACTCGCGGCGTATGCCCACCAGCCGTGCCTGCACCACCAGCACCACGAACGGCAGCGCGATGATCGAATGCCCCAGCAGCAGCAGGGTAAAACTGCGCGGCATGTGCAACCAGCGCAGAAAGATCAAAAGCCCCACCGCCAGCACCGTCTCGGGCACAAGAACCGGCGAGATCAGAAAGGTCGTGACCCAATCCTTGCCACGGAATTGATAGCGCACCAATGCCATCGCGGCCAGGATTCCGATCGTCGTTGCCACCAGCGCAGTCAGCAAACCGAGCGAGAACGAAGTGCGAAACGCCCGCATGATCGCCTCGTTCTCGAAAAGCGCATGGAACCAGCGCAGGCTCAGCCCCTCGATCGGGAAGCCCCCGAATTGCGAACTGTTGAAGGCCAGCAGCAGGACCACCGCGATCGGGGCGAACATGAAGGTGTAAACCATGATCGTGTAGAACCGGATAAAGGCCCATGCGTTCATGCCCATGTCTCCCTCACCCGAATGCCTTGGACAATTGGTTCAGCCCCATGAAACGGCTGTAGAGAATCACCACCGAGCCCAGCAACACCAACAACGTGAAGGAGAGCGTTGCCCCCATTGGCCAGTTGAGCTCCGTCACCACCGAATCGTAGATCAGGTTGCCGAACAGGAAATCGCTCGGCCCGCCAAGGATCAGCGGCGTCACATACGATCCACCGGTCAACACGAAAACCAGCAGGCTCCCCGCCGCCAGCCCCGGCAGTGACAGCGGCAGGGTCACTTCGCGAAACGCCTGCCACGGCGTCGCCCCCAGCGTGCGCGCGGCCGGTTCGAGGTTCCGGTCAATGCCTTCGAGGCTCACGTAGATGTTCAGGATCATGTAGGGCAGGAACACGTGGATCAGCCCCACCATGACCGAGAATTCGTTGAACATCATCCGCACCGGCGCGTCCGCCAGCCCCAGCCACTGGAACAACCCGTTGAGCGCCCCCTGGTTGCCCAGAATGTGAATCCAGCTCAGCGTTCGGATGATGAAACTCACCCAGAATGGCAGGATCAGCAGCAGTAAAAGCAGCCATTTGTGCCGGAATGTCGTCATCGCGATGAAATAGGCCGGCAGGTATCCCAGAACCGCCGCCAATACCGTCACCACGACCGAGATCTTCAGCGTCTTCCAGATCGCGCTGTGATAGTAATTGTCGCTGAAAAGCTGTTCCCAGTTGCCGAACTGAAACGCGACGCGGTCAACGGCAAGATCAACATTCTCGTAAAAGGAATAAACGAGGATGAACGACATCGGGATCACGACAAGCGCCATGATCGCGATGAACGCCGGGGTCAGCAGCACCATGGGCCGCTTGTCGATCGGGGTGGCGGTTTCGGGCATTGCGTCCGTTTGCTTTTGGATTCCCTGTGAGAAAACGGTTGCATGGTGTAAGGAATTGCCCAAATTGATAATCCTTATGAAGCACATCAATCCAATCAATGCCGAGCAGCAACCTGACCGTTTCACCGCCAATCTGGACTGGAACCTGCTGCGCACCTTCATCGTGATCGTCGAAGAGGGCTCGATCACGCGCGCCGCCCATCGCCTGTTGCGCGGCCAGCCCGCGATCAGCCTTGCGCTGCAACGGCTGGAACAGGAATTCGGCACAAGGCTGATCGACCGCGGGCGCGGTCATTTCGCGCTCACCGCCGCCGGGCGTGCGCTCTACCGCGAGTGCCTGGATATCCATGCCGGCATCGCCAAGCTGCGCGAGGCGACAACGCTGGCCCAATCCGAGATTTCCGGCCATGTGACCATCGCGCTGGCCAGCCACGTCATCACGCCGCTGCTCGATGACCTGCTTGGCCGGACCTACCGCGCCCATCCACGCGTGACCTACCGGATTCACTCGGCCACTTCGGCCAACGTGGCCGCCGCCGTTCAGGACCGCACCGCCAGCTTCGGCATCTGCCTGGTGAACCGGCGCTTTCCCGATCTTGATTACGGGCACCTCTACCGCGAATTCTTCGGCTTCTACTGCGGCCCGTCGCACCCGCTTTTCGGGCATGAGGGGCTGGGCGTCGAAGCGCTCAAGGGGCTTGATGCAGTCTCGTTCGAAACCGACGATCTCAACGATGCGCTGCGCCCCGTGGCGCTGCTGCGCCGCCAATACGAACTCGATCAGCGCATCGTCGGCCGCTCCTCGCATCTTGAAGAGGTGCGACGCATGATCCTGTGCGGTCTCGGCATCGGCGCCCTGCCCGTCCATGTCGCGCAGCCCGATGTCGAACAGGGCCGGTTGTGGCGCCTGCCGCCCTATGACGATCCGCCCACCGTCGATATCTACCTGCTGACCAACCCGCGCAAACGGCTCAACCGCGCCGAAAAGCTGATGATCGACGCTTTGCAAGACGCGATCGCCAACAGCCCGCTCGCCGAACGCACCTATCCGTCGGCCTGACCTGTGCGCCTCACTCGGCCGCGTCGCGGCGCGGCAATACCCAGCCGGGGCGCGGGAAATGGCAGGTATAGCCGCCCGGATAGCGCGCAAGGTAATCCTGGTGCTCGGGCTCGGCCTCCCAGAAATCGCCCACAGGTTTCACTTCGGTCACGACCGGCCCGGGCCACAGCCCGCTGGCCTCGACATCGGCAATGGTCTCTTCGGCCACGCGTTTTTGGGTGTCATCCACGTAATAGATGCCCGAACGATAACTCATCCCGATATCGTTGCCCTGCCGGTTCGGCGTGGTCGGATCATGGATCTGGAAAAACATTTCCAGCAATTGTCGATAGCTCAGCACCTCGGGGTCAAAGATGACCTCGATTCCTTCGGCATGGGTGCCGTGATTGCGATAGGTCGCATTGGGCACATCTCCGCCCGTGTAACCAACCCGGGTCGAAATCACCCCGGGCAGCTTGCGGATCAGATCCTGCATGCCCCAGAAACAGCCACCCGCCAGAACCGCGCGTTCCTCGCTCATTCGTCAGCCCTCCACCTGGTCAAGATAATCGCCATAGCCTTCTTCGGCCATTCGTGCCTTGGGAATGAACCGCAGCGCCGCCGAGTTGATACAATAGCGCAGCCCCCCCAACTCGGGCGGCCCGTCCGGGAACACGTGCCCCAGATGCGAATCGCCATATTTCGAACGCACCTCGGTGCGCACCATCCCGAGCGACGCATCGCGCAACTCTATGATGTGGTCCGGCTCCACCGGCTTGGCAAAGGCCGGCCAGCCGCAGCCCGAATCGTATTTCATGGAACTCGTGAAAAGCGGCTCGCCCGAGACCACGTCGACATAAAGCCCCGGCTCGAAATGCCGGTCGTATTCACCAGTATAAGGCCGCTCGGTCCCGCTTTCCTGGGTGACCCGGTATTGCTCCGGCGTCAGCCGCGCCAGCGCCGCGTCGCTCTTTTCATATGCCATCGCATCCCCTCGCCGTTGTTCATACTCTAGATGGGGCGCGATGCGGCGATATTTCAAGAACCGCGTGCCGAATCTTGATAACTGCCATCCCTCGCCCGCCACTTCATCTTGCACCAAATACTCAAAATCCAACCGACGCCACAGCACCCCGGACAGAAGCGCACGAACCGCCCGATACGCAGCCGGGTCGGTCCGTGTCGGTACGCTCGGCAACACCGCGTCGATCTCGACTTTGGCATGTTGCGCCACGGATTTTCTTGAGGGCACGACGACAGGTTCAGAAGATCCCGGCGCGACAGGCGACCACCAGCACCAACGCAAAAGGGCCGGTCTTCATGACCGGCCCTTCGACTCTGCCATCGGGTGACGCGTTATTCCTGCTGACCGAGGAACATGAGCAGGAACTGGAACATGTTGAGGAAGTCGAGATAGAGGTTCAGCGCCCCGTGGATCGCCGACTTCTCAAGCCATTCCGTATCGCCGTGATGGGCATGAGCGAGATAGGTGCTCTTGATCCTCTGGGTGTCGTAGGCGGTGAGACCCGCAAAGATCAGGACGCCGATCATCGAGATCGCGTACATCATCGCCGGCGACTGGAGGAACCAGTTGATGATCATCGCGACCAGAAGACCGATCACACCCATAATCAGGAAACTGCCCCAGCCCGAAATGTCCTTTTTCGTCGTGTAACCCCAGAGCGACAGCCCCGCGAAGGCGATTGCCGTCACGAGGAAGGTCTGGATGATCGAATAGGACGTGTAGAAGATGAAGATCGAACTGAGCGAAACGCCGATCAGCGCAGCGAAGGTCCAGAAGAAGAGCTGTGCGCCCGCCGCAGAGATACGGTTGGTGAGCGCACCGAAGGCAAAGATCATGCCCAGCGGCGCGAGCATCACCACCCAGCGCAGCGGCGAGGTGTAGATCGCGGCGCCAAGAGCGGTCAGCATCTTGCCGTTGCCGATCTCGCCCACGGCGTTGGCAGGGTCGGTCGTGACAGCAAGCCCGGCAATCGCCCAAGCCGCGAGCGCGGTGATGAGCATGCCGATGGACATGGTGCCATAGACCTTGTTCATATGGGCGCGCAGCCCTTCATCAATCGCGGAAGAGCGGGCACCCGCCGTAGTCCGGATCGTGTTGAGTTCAGCCATCAAAGCCTCCGATTTGAAACATGCTTTCCCGGGCGCGTCATGCTACCGGGCCTTCATTTTGAATATCGGTGAGCCTTCTTCACTTTTCAAGCGTTTCCGAACCGAAGACTGTCGAATTGTCTGTTTCAACCCATGCCCTGATCGAAGTCCGTCATACGGTGATCACGACCTTGCCGGTCGAGGCGCGGCGGCGCAGCAGGTCGAGCCCCTCGGCGGCGCGGTCGAGCGGCAACACGTGGCTGACATGCGGCTCGATTCGCCCCTGGCGATACCAGTCGAGGAGGGTGGAGAGGCTTTGGGTCACGATCGAAGGGCGGAACTTGAGGTAGCCGCCCCAGTAGAAGCCCAGAACATCAACATTTTTAACCAAAAGATGGTTGGCCGGAATCTGCGGCACATCGCCGCTGGCAAACCCGATGACGAGCATGCGCGCCTCGGGGTTGCAGGCGCGCAGGGCGGCGGTGAACTGATCGCCGCCCACCGGGTCATAGACCACGTCAGCCCCGCCCAGCGCCTTGACGCTCTCGCGGATGTCCTGGGTTTGCGCGTCGATGAGGTGATCGGCCCCGGCCCGCGCGGCGATCTCGAGCTTGTCTGCCCCGCGGGCGCAGGCGATGACCCGGGCGCCCATCAGCTTGCCGATCTCGACCGCGGTGAGGCCCACGCCCCCCGCCGCGCCCAGAACCAGAAGGGTTTCACCCGGTTGCAGCCGCGCCTTGTGATCAAGCGCGACATGGCTTGTTCCATAGGCGATCTGAAGCGCGGCGGCATCGGCAAAGGGCATGTCGTCAGGGATGGGTGTGACCCGCTCGGCGGGAAAACAGCCCATCTCGGCCAGCCCGCCCTGCCCGCCGAACACTGCGACACGGGTGCCCGGCGCGGGGCCGGTCACATCGGGGCCCAGCGCGTCGACCACACCCGCGACCTCCATGCCGAGCGTGAATGGCGGAGTGGGGGTCTCCTGGTACCTGCCCTCGCTCATCAGCAGATCGGCGAAATTCAATCCACAGGCGTGGATGCGCAAGCGAATCTCTCCTTTTACGGGTTCAGGCGTGTTAACCTGAGCCAAGCGAGGTGGTGTATTGAAGGTCTCGATCTGGAAGGCGTGCATGACAAGGGCCCTGTGTGAATCTGACGAATCCGGTGACAGGCTCGATACGCCAGTTGGACCGGGTTTTCCACATTTTGCAAGAAGGTCTTTGTTTTCAATGCTTTCCTCGCAAGCTCAACACGCTGGAATAGATTGACGTTAGGGAAGGCTCGCCAAAATCGGGTGTAAAATTGTTGAAATTCCGTACCACCATGCTACAAACGTCAAAGCGCGCATTTGCCCATCTTGGGCTCGGCTCCAGGTTGCCGGCAAAACCCACGATTTCATTTGGGGGTGTGAGCCTGGTTTACGAGGAATGATTTGAAGAGGAGATGTGAATGGCACACCCTGTAGACGTGCATGTCGGAAAGCGCATTCGTCACCGTCGGTGGCTTCTGGGCATGACGCAACAACAATTGGCCGAAAAGGTCGGAATCAAGTTCCAGCAAATCCAGAAATACGAAACGGGGGCCAACCGCGTGAGCGCATCCCGCCTTTGGGATATTTCGGAAGCACTTGATGTTCCGGTGAGCTTCTTTTTCGAAGGAATGGACGTCGAGGCCGAGGTCGCGAAAGACCAGATCGATTCGGTCCCTGCCGACCTCTTTGGCGACAAGGAGGCACTTGATCTTGTGCGCTCCTATTATTCCATTCCCGAGAACCAGCGACGGCGCCTGTTCGATCTTGCGCGTGTCCTGTCCGAGGTTGCCTGAACCGACGGACCGGCTTGAGCCCCGGCGCGGCGCGCGTTACCTCTGGGCCTGATATTGCAGGAAAGGGGCGGCGCACGTGAACGACGACGACATCGAAAGGACCGCCCATGCGATGGCCGATGCCGCGCGACTGGCGGTCCTTCCATTTTTCCGGACCGAAAACCTCGTGGCCGAGGACAAGGGCGACAAGATCGCCGATGGCGGTTTCGACCCGGTGACCGAGGCCGACCGCGCCGCCGAAAAGGCGATGCGCGCGGTGCTCGGGGCACGGCGACCGAACGATTCGGTGATCGGCGAAGAATTTGGAAAATCAAATGGTTCCAGTGGCTTGACCTGGGTTCTCGATCCGATCGACGGGACGCGGGGCTTTGTCGCGGGCAGCCCGACATGGGGGGTTCTGATCGCCGCGTCGGACGAACGCGGCGTGCGTCTCGGGATGATCGACCAGCCCTATATCGGTGAGCGGTTCTGGGGCGGGTTCGGGCAGGCGCGCATGAGCGGCCCGCAGGGCGCGCGGGATTTGAAGACACGTGGCGACCGACCGCTCGCGCAGGCGATTCTCTGCACCACCTTTCCCGAGGTCGGGAGCACGATCGAGGGCGCGGCTTTCCGCGAAGTTTCAAGGGCTTGCAGGTTTACCCGCTATGGGCTGGATTGCTATGCCTACGCGCTTCTGGCGGCCGGTCACATCGACCTCGTGATCGAGGCGGGACTGTCGAACTATGACATCCAGGCCCCCATCGGCGTGATCGAGGCGGCGGGGGGCATCGTCACCGACTGGCAGGGTGGTCCGGCGCTGGACGGCGGTCGGGTGATCGCGGCGGCAGGACGCGCGCAGCACGCGGCGGCGCTGGAGATTCTGGGCCGGGTGGTCGCCGAAGGTTAACGATTCGGCCCGGGCGGGAAACGGGGGGTGACTTGCGTGCACCGCCCGGCTGCTGCCCGGCTGCCGGGTCCGGCACGGGGCACTTGCAGGGCGAGTGTGAACGGGGCGTGCGGCGGGTTTGGCGGAACTTGAGGATTGCCCACGGTTCGACCGATGGGGTGCGCCCGCACGGGTGGGCGCAGAATGCGCCCGCCTAGGGGCGGGCGGGCGCATCCCGTCGCTGCGCGACGGGTCGGGAAAATGGACTTGCCCGGCGCGCCCCTGGCCGGGATACTGGCCCCGGTTGCGCGGTTCTTCGGTCCCTTTTCCACCGCGCCCGACGATTGCAGATGAGGGGGGCAGTCCGAACCCAGGGGACATGCCATGCCCGACATCCTGATCCGCAATGCCGATCACATCCTGACCATGAACGATGCGCGCGACGAGCTTCGCGGTGCCGACATCCTGATCCGCGACGGGGTGATCGCGGAGGTGGGGCACGGGCTCAGCACGACAGGCGACGTGATCGGGGCGGCGGGCTGCGTCGTGACGCCGGGACTGGTCAACACCCACCACCACCTTTACCAGAGCATGACGCGGGCGGTGCCGGGTGGGCAGGACGCGCTGCTCTTCGGCTGGCTCAAGACGCTTTACCCGATCTGGGCGCGGATGGGGCCGGAAGAGATCTTTGCCAGCGCGCAGGCCGGGCTGGCCGAACTGGCGCTGTCGGGCTGTTCGATGACATCGGATCACCTTTACCTTTATCCCAACGGCGCGCGGCTCGACGACACGATCGCGGCGGCGGCCGAGATCGGGCTTCGGTTTCACCCCACCCGCGGCGCGATGAGCATCGGCGAGAGCGCGGGCGGGTTGCCGCCCGATGCGCTGGTCGAGGAAGAGGCGGCGATTCTCGACGATTGCCTCCGGGTGATCGACGCGCATCACGACCCGCGCGAAGGCGCGATGCTGCGGGTCGGCGTGGCACCCTGTTCGCCGTTTTCGGTAAGCCGCGAATTGATGCGCGATGCGGCGCTGCTGGCCCGTGACAAGGGGGTGATGCTGCACACCCACCTGGCCGAGAATGACGAGGATGTCGCCTATAGCCTTGCGACGTTCGGCTGTCGCCCGGGCCAATATGCCGAAGATCTGGGTTGGGTGGGCGAGGATGTGTGGCATGCGCATTGCGTGAAACTGGATGGGCAGGAGATTGATCTGTTCGCGCGCACGGGCACCGGCGTGGCGCATTGCCCCTGTTCCAATTGCCGCCTTGGCAGCGGGATCGCGCCGCTGCGCGACATGCGCGATGCGGGGTTGCGCGTGGGGTTGGGTGTGGATGGATCCGCCAGCAACGACGCGGGGAACCTCATGCTTGAGGCGCGGCAAGCGATGCTGTTGCAGCGGGTGGCGCGCGGGGCCGATGTGATGAGCGCGCGCGAGGCGCTCGAGATCGCGACGCGCGGCGGGGCCGAGGTGCTGGGCCGTCACGACTGCGGCCGGATCGCGCCGGGCAAGCGGGCGGACCTCGCGATCTGGGATGTGGGCGGCATCGAGAGCGCGGGAAGCTGGGATCCGGCGGCACTCCTGCTGGCCGGTCCGGTCGGGGTCCGCGATCTCTTGGTCGAGGGGCGCACGGTGGTGCGCGACGGGCGGATGGTGACGCTCGATCTGCGCGCGGTGCTGGCGCGGCAAAGGGCGCTGGCGGCGCGGCTCGCCGCCGGGGCCTGAGGCCAGGTTGCCCCCCTGAACAGGATGTCGGCTGCGGCGCCGGAGAGGCCGCGAAACCGGCCTCATTCGCCGCATTGCGGCTGTTCCTCGGGCGGGTTTGTGCCTATGGTCCGGGTGAACGGGACAAGGGGCGCGCCATGGACGATCAGGAGCGAATCGCAGAGGACGAAATCCCCGTTGACGAGGAGGGATACGGGCTGAGCCGGCGCGACGTGTCGGCCATTCTCCAGGCCGTGGACATGGACGACCGCAACGCGCTGATCGAGCTGATGGAGCCGTTGCACGCGGCCGACATCGCCGACCTTCTCGAACAGATCGACAGCCATGAACGGCGCCGCCTGATCGCGCTTTACGGGGTCGAGTTCGACGGCGACATCCTGTCGGAGCTCGACGAATCGATCCGCGAGGAAGTGATCGGGGTCCTGCATCCCGAGGTTCTGGCCGACGCGGTGCGCGAGCTGGAAAGCGACGACGTGGTCGACCTGCTGGAAGACCTCGAAGAGCCGCAGCAAAGGGCGATCCTCGGCGCGCTCGACGACGCCGACCGGATGGTTGTGCGCCAGGCGCTGAGCTATCCGGAGGATTCCGCCGGCCGCCTGATGCAGCGCGAGGTGGTGGCGGTCCCCGAGCATTGGAGCGTGGGCGAGGCGATCGACTTCATGCGAGGCGAGGACGACCTGCCGGAGCAGTTCTATCACGTCATCCTGGTCGATCCGCGCCACCGGCCCACGGGATACGTGACGCTGGGCAAGATCATGTCGGCGCCGCGTGCGCAGGCCTTGCAGGAGCTGACCGAGGACAGTTTCCGCACCATCCCCGTCGACCAGGACGAGGCCGAGGTGGCCTATGCGTTCAATCAGTATCACCTGATTTCCACGCCCGTGGTGGACGACGAGGGCCGCCTGGCGGGGGTGATCACCATCGACGACGCGATGATCGTGCTGGACGAGGAGCACGAGGAGGACATCCTGCGCATGGCGGGCGTCAGCGAGGAGGCGAGCCTGTCGGACAACGTGCTGAACACGCTGCGCGGGCGGGCCACGTGGCTGTTCGTCAACCTGATCACGGCGATCCTTGCCTCGCTGGTGATCGACCAGTTCTCGGAGACGATCAACCAGATGGTGGCGCTGGCGGTGCTGATGCCGATCGTCGCCTCGATGGGCGGCAACGCGGGCACACAGACCATGACAGTGGCGGTGCGTGCCATCGCCACGCGCGACCTGACCGGGCAGAACGCATGGCGCATCATCCGGCGCGAGCTCGTGGTCGGGGCGCTCAACGGGGCGCTGTTCGGCCTTACCATGGCGCTGGTGGCGGCGTTCTGGTTCGGGGTGCCGATGCTGGCCGTGGTCATCGGCAGCGCGATGCTGCTGACCCAGACCGCGGCGGCCTTTGGCGGGATCGCGATCCCGATCCTGCTCGACCGGCTGCGGATCGACCCGGCGCTGGCCTCCGGGCCGTTCGTGACCACGGTGACCGACGTGGTGGGTTTTTTCGCCTTTCTGGGGCTGGCGGCATGGGTGTTGCTATGAACGACATGACAGAGATCAAGGCGGCGGCGCGCAAGGCGGGTTTCGCGCGCCGCAAGGCCGCGCACGAGGCGGCGGGGCCGGGTGAGGCCGGGCGGCTGAGCGAGGTTCTGGCCGGGCACAGGGGCGTGCCGCTTTCAGGCTACATGGCGATCCGCACCGAGATCGACCCGATGCCCGCGATGGAGGAAGCCGCCGCGCATGGACCGGTCTGCGTGCCGGTGATCATGGGCCAGGGCCGGCCGCTCAGGTTCTCGCGCTGGCGGCCGGGTTGCGCGCTGCGCGAAGGCCCGTTCGGCGCGATGATCCCGGCAGTGGACGAATTCATCGAGCCCGAGCTCCTGATCGTGCCGCTGGTGGCGTTCGACCGGCGCGGCGGGCGGCTGGGCTATGGCGGCGGATTCTATGACCGCACGCTCGAGATGCTGCGGGCCAAGCGGCCGACGCTGGCCATAGGGTTCGCCTATGCTGCACAGGAGGCCGACGCGCTGCCGCTCGAGCCGACCGATCAACCGCTCGACATGATCGTGACCGAGACCGAGGTGATCGAGGTCGGATAGATGCGAAGGACGGGCGCCTTTCCTGCCGGGTGCAGGTGGAGAGCCGGGATGTTCGAGTATTTTCACCAAGAAAGAGAACCGATCATTCCCACTTGCAAACGAAACCGCCCCGGCACCCCGTTGCGGGGGTGACCGGGGCGGGCAGAGCATGGGCTCTTCCTTGGGCGGTCATCGGCTCTCCAGCCTGTACCGCATCGCCAGCCTCGCGCATCGCCTTTAACAAACCGTGAATCACCGCTCTTTCCTGGGAAAAATACTCACATGCGCGGCCTCGCGGCACGCACCGTGTTTGCGACGGCGCCCGCGGGGGCGGCGTTTCGGGGCCAAGCGAAGCGAGGCCCCCGCCGCGACGCGGCATCGCCGCGGCGCAAGGCCCGGGGCGCTTCGCCGCCGCGTCGCCTGACCTGTGGGCAGGGCTTGCCCCCTGGCGATCTTGGGCCTAGGGATCTCACCATGAAACTGCTTTTTCTGGGTGATGTGATGGGCCGGGCCGGACGGGCCGCCATCAGCGAGCGGCTGCCGCGGCTGCGCGAGGACTGGGGCCTCGATTTCGTGGTGGTCAACGGCGAGAACGCGACCAATGGCGCGGGGCTTTCCGGCGAACATGCAAAGCTGTTGCTGGATGCCGGTGCCGATTGCGTGACGCTGGGCGATCATGCGTTCGATCAGAAGGACATGCTGCAATTCATCGAGACCGAGACGCGGGTCATCCGGCCGGTGAATTTCGCCAAGGTGGCGCCGGGCAAGGGCGCGCGTGTTTTCGAGGCGACGCGCGGGCGCAAGGTTCTGGTGGCGCAGGTGCTGGGGCAGGTATTCATGAAGCGCGCCTTCGACGACCCGTTCAGCCAGATCGAAACCGTGCTCAGGGCGCATCCACTGGGTGGCGCGGTGCAGGCGGTCATCGTGGATGTGCATTGCGAGGCCACGTCCGAGAAGATGGCGATGGGCCTTTGGTGCGACGGGCGGGCAAGCCTGGTGGTTGGCACGCATACCCATGTGCCGACATCCGACACGCAGATCCTGCCCAAGGGTTCGGCCTACCAGTCGGACGCGGGGATGTGCGGCGATTACCTGAGCGTGATCGGCATGGACCCGGCCGAGCCGATGCGCCGTTTCGTCACCGGCATGGGCAAGACCCGCTTCACCCCAGCCATGGGCGAGGCGACGCTGTCGGGGGTCTATGTCGAGACCGATGACCGCACCGGGCAGGCCACGCGCGTCGAAATGGTCCGGCTGGGCGGACGGTTGCAGCCATCGACGCCCTGATGCGCGGGCGGAATGCCGCGTTCTCGCCCGGTCCGGGCGGGATTGTTCCCTGCCGGGGCGGGCTGTATTGATGATTGATGCACAATACCCGCCCCGTATCGTCAGGGCGGCAGATCGGGCGGGACAACAGCCATGATGCAGGTTTTCGCATTTTCCCAGACCGGCGAGGCGATTGTCACGCTGGCCGTGGTTTTGGGCATGTTCGTGCTTTTCCTGCGCGAGAGCTATCCCACCGAGGTGGTGGCGATCGGCGGGGTCGCGGTTCTGCTGGCGCTGGGCGTGCTGCCCTATGACAGCGCGGTGCAGGCGCTGTCGAACCCTGCGCCCTGGACCATCGCGGCGATGTTCATCGTGATGGGTGCACTGGTGCGCACCGGGGCGCTGGATGCATTCACGAGCCTCGCCGACCGCAAGGCGCGGACCAGTCCGAGACTGGCCATCGGGCTGCTGATGGCTTTCGTCGTGCTGGCCAGCGCCGTGGTGTCGAACACGCCGGTGGTCGTGGTGATGATCCCGGTTTTCGTGCAACTGGCCCGGTCGCTGGGGGTTTCCGCCTCGAAACTGCTGATCCCGCTGAGTTACGCGGCGATTCTCGGCGGAACGCTCACGCTGATCGGGACATCCACCAACCTCCTGGTCGACGGGGTGGCGCGGGCGCAGGGGATGGCGCCGTTCACGATTTTCGAGGTGACGCCGCTGGCCGCGATCCTGGTGGCCTGGGGGATGATCTACCTGCATTTCATCGCGCCGCTCCTGCTGCCCGAGCGGGACAGCATGGCGATGCTCCTGTCGGACCGATCGCAGATGAAGTTCTTTACCGAGGCGGTGATCCCGCCCGAAAGCAACCTCATTGGCCGCGAGGTGACCGGCGTGCAGCTTTTCAAGCGCGAAGGGGTGCGGCTCGTCGATGTCATCCGCGGCGATGCCTCGCTGCGCCGCAACCTCGAGGGGGTAACGTTGCAGGTCGGCGACCGGGTGGTGCTGCGCACGCGCATGGCCGAGCTTCTGAGCCTTCAGCGCAACAAGGAGCTCAAGCGGGTGGACCAGGTGAGCGCGGTCGAGACCACGACGGTCGAGGTTCTGATCACGCCGGGCTGCAAGATGGTGGGGCGCAGCCTGGGCAAGCTCAGGCTGCGCCGGCGTTACGGGGTCTACCCGCTGGCAGTGCATCGCAAGAACCAGAATATCGGGCGCCAGCTTGACGACCTGGTGGTGCGGGTGGGCGATACGCTGCTGCTGGAGGGAACGCCCGAGGATATTCAGCGGCTGGCCGCGGACATGGAGCTTGTCGATGTCTCGCACCCCTCGGCGCGGGCGTTCCGGCGCGGCCACGCGCCGGTGGCGGTGCTGGCGCTTCTGTCGATCGTCGGCCTGGCGGCGCTGGGGGTGGCGCCGATCTTCCTGCTGGCGGTACTGGCCGTGGCGGTGGTGCTTCTGAGCCGCTGTATCGACGCGGACGAGGCGTTTTCCTTCATCGACGGGCGACTTCTGGCGCTGATCTTCTCGATGCTGGCGATCGGGGTGGCGCTGGAAAGCTCGGGCGCGGTGCGCCTGATCGTGGAGGCGGTGGCGCCGCTGCTGTCACTCCTGCCCGCGGCCCTGATGATCTGGGCGATCTATCTTCTGACCAGCGTCCTGACCGAGATGGTCAGCAACAACGCCGTGGCGGTGGTGATCACGCCCATCGCCATCGGCCTTGCCGAGGCGATGGGGGTCGATCCGCGCCCCTTCGTGGTGGCGGTGATGGTGGCGGCGAGCGCGGCCTTCGCCACGCCCATCGGATACCAGACCAACACGCTCGTCTACGGGCCGGGCGGATACAGGTTCACCGATTTCATGAAGGTGGGCATTCCGCTCAACCTGTCGGTGGGGCTGCTGGCCAGCGCGGTCATTCCCTTCATCTGGCCGTTGTAGCGCGCAGGGTGCGCGCTTTCCTCGATCAGCGGCCCCTGATCCGGATCGAGAACCGCCGCTGCGCGCCTTGCGGCGGCCTCGGGAACGGCGCGGCCCCGCGCACGATGCCCAGCGCCGCCCGGTCTAGCGCGTCCGATCCCGAACTGCGCGCGATGCCCGCCTCGGCCAGCGCGCCGTTGTCGGCGATGGTAAAGCCCACCACCGCCTCGCCCCGCGCATCGACCCGCGGCTGCCCCGCCCGCGTGAGCTTGCGCATCACCTGCCCGGGGTAGTTGCTTGCCGCCGCATCGCCCGCCGCATCCGCCTCGCCCTGCGTCGCGCGGCTCGTGGCCGGGGCCTGTGCCTGCCCGGTGGCCGTGCCGGCCCGGTTGTCGCGCGCGGCGTTACCCTTCGGGGCGGGGTCGCGCGCAGGGGCCGGGCGGGCCTCCTCGCGGGCCGGGTCGCGCCGCCTGGGACGCACGGATTGCTCCACCGCCGCGCTTTCCGGCGTGGCCCCCGCGATCCGCTCCTGCGCCGGGGGGGCGTCATCGGCGCGGGCCGGGGCCTCGGCCGGCAGCGCCGCCTCTGCCTCGACCGGCGCGGCCCGCTCGGGACGCCCGGCTTCGGCATCCACGGTCTCGGCCCGCTCCGCGCGCGCGGTTTCTCCCGCGACCGGCTCGGCCACCTCGGCCCGCGCGGCCTCGGCCCTCTCGGGCGCCTCAGGCTGCACCGCGTCCACCGGGGCCTCGGCCTGCAGGCGCCCCGCCGCCATGTCGGCAAACCCCTGGCCCAAACGCACCTCGCCCGCGCCCGACGCGCCCTCGATCTCGGCCGCCTCGCGACCGACCGGCCCGAAGCCGAGGAGCACCGCCCCGTGCACCGCCACCGCCAGCCCCAGGGCCACCAGTTTCGCGATGTTGGACCCGGCCACCATTCACAGTCCCCGCTCGGTCACGATCACCACCTGCCCGGCCCCCGCGGCGCGCAGCGCCCGCCCAATCCGCACCAGGTCGGCGGCGGGCAGGTCACGGTCGGGCACCACGCGCACACGCTCCGCGCCGGGCTGTGCGGCAACGAAATCCGCCACATCCTCGACAGGCTCGCCGCGCCAGCGCATCCCGCCATCGGGCAGGATCACAAGCGCATCCGCCGGGGCAACCCCGTCGAGATCGGCCGCCTGCACCAGCCGCAACTCGCGCTCCAGCGGCCGCGCCAGCGTGCCCGCCACGAGGAAGAACACCAGCATCAGGAACACGATGTTGATCAGCGCGATGGTCGGCTCGCGGTCCTTGCGAACGCCCGACCGGCGCAACCCCGCGCTGCCCATGCCCTGCCTCATCCCGCCTCCAGCACCGTCACGCGCAGCCCCGGAACCTCGCGCAGCACGACCAGAAGATCGGTCAGCCGCTGCGCCGTCACCGCCGCGCCCATCGCCACGATCACCCGCATCTCGCCGTCCCCCTCGGAGAGAGCGTCCAATGCCCCGGCCACCTCGTCGAGCCCGGCCTCGATCCCGTTCACGCTCACCCGCCCGGGACCAAGCCGCAGGAACACCGGCCGCGCCTCGCCCGACACCGCACCGGCCCCCGCCGTGGTCAGATCGACCTCGCCGAAACGGGTGAATGTCGAACTCAGCATGAAGAACAGCAGCAGAAGGAAAATCACGTCGATGAGCGATGTCATCGACATCCGGCGTCGTCGCCGGGCCCTACGCATCGCCCGTGGTGCCCGCTGCGCCGGGCCTGCCCGCAGGGGCCAGGATGGTGTGAAGCGCCTTTTGCGCCAGCACCCGCTCGGCATCCATCCGCGCCTCGAACCAGCTCAGGAGCAGCGCCGTCGGCATCGCCACCGCCAGCCCCACCGCCGTGGTCAGCAGCGCCACCCAGATCCCCCCGGCCAGAACCGAAGGATCGACCTGCGCCCCCGCCGCCTGCAACGCCTGGAACGCCGAGATCATGCCCAGAACCGTGCCGAACAGCCCCAGGAGCGGGGCCAGCTGCGCCACCGAATCGAGCAGCCGGAACCCCGATTCGAGTCGTGCAAAGCGCTGCTCCGCCTCGGCCTCCAGCCGCCGCACATCCGCCGCGCCGGCCATTGCCATCGCCACCACCGGGCGCAGGTAACTGGTCGAGCGGTCGAGGTGGCGCTGCGCCTCGTCTCCCGCGCCCCGGTCCCATGCCGCGACCGCATCGCTGAGCGCGCGGTGCCGCCCGACCCCGGCGGCCGCGAATTGCCACAGCTTGTAAAGCACGACCGCCAGCACCAGCACCGACAGCGCGCCCAGGAGCAGGACCACCGGCCCGCCGAGGTCGGCGATCCGCGCCAGCGCCTCCGAGAGTTGCCCCATCACCCGATCAGCTCCACGTCCGTCCGGCTCTCAAGCTCCAGCCCCTCCATGCAGGCCCCCGGCGGCAACCCGTCGCCCGCGCAGGTCTCGCTCCCGTTGATCAGCACCCGGCCCAGCCCGTCACAGGCCAGCCCCGGCACCACGAATTGCCGCACCCGGGGCCGCGCCGCAGGCAGCGCGCCGAAGTCGAACAGGGTCAACCGCTCGACCCGGCCCTCCGCATCGAAAAGCACCGCCTCGAACACCGCGTTGTCGATGTCATGCCCATGACCGTTCTGGATCACGAAACTGATCCGGCAGGCCCCCTCTACGGGATCGAGCGAATTGAGCTCGATTCGCACCCCCGCGCCCTGATCCTCCTCAGCCTGCCCCGGCAGCGCGGCAGCGACGAGGCAGACCAGCGAAAGCGCCAGATGAATTCCCCGAAATCCCATGTCTCAAATCCCCCGGATTGCGCGCAGGGGCGGCCCGGGCCGCTCCCGACTCAGCCTCACATACCACCCGGCCCCCAGCCTGACAATTTCGTCGCCGTAGCCACGGTCGCCGCCCGCGTTAACGAATTTCGGTTTCGTCCACCACCATTTCGCCCGGCAGCCGGGCGACAGCCGGACGGTGCACGTGAATCACCCCCCGAATTCTCGCGGAAAATCGCGTTAACCCCGCTTGGCGGCGCGTTAACCTCCGCCGCCAAGCGCGGTCAGCAACCCGCGCGACGGGCGGCCCGTGACCGCGACACCCTGCGCCGCCTGCCAGTCGCGGATCGCCGCTTCGCTCTTCTTGCCGATGACCCCGTCGGCCCCGCCCGTGTCATAGCCCCGCGCCGTCAGGCGGCGCTGGATTTTCTTGCGATCGTCGATGGTTAGCCCGTTTTCATCCGGCGGGAACCGCCCCCTGAGCGGCCCGCCCCCGGCCAGCCGATCCGACAGGTATCCCACGCCGAGCGCATAGTTTTCCGAATTGTTGTATCGCAGCAGGACATTGAAATTGCTGAAGATCATGAAGGCCGGCCCGTCCGGCCCCGCGGGCAGAAGGATCGAGGCGGCGCCATGATCCGGCAGGTTCCCCCCCGCCGCCGGTCGCACCCCGATCCTTGCCCACTCGCTCACCGCGCGCCCCTTGCCGCGCCCGGCCAGGGCGGCGTCAAACCCTTCTGGCACAACGACTTCCAGCCCCCAGCGGCGACCACGGGTCCAGCCGGATTTCGCCAGGTAAGCCGCCGCCGAAGCCAGCGCATCGGTGGGATCGTCGGACCAGATATCGCGCTTTCCATCGCCCCGGAAATCCACCGCGTAGGACTGGTAAGTGGTTGGAATGAATTGGGTATGCCCCATTGCACCGGCCCAGCTCCCGGTCAGGCGCGCGGGCGTGGTATCGCCACGCTCAAGGATGCGCAGGGTGGCCAGAAGCTGGCTTTCGAAGAACGCCCCCCGCCGCCCGTCAAAGGCCAGCGTGGATGTCGCTGAAATCACGGGGATATCGCCACGCCGCGTGCCGAATTGGCTCTCCACCCCCCAGATCGCCGCGACAATCTCGGGCGGCACACCGAACCGCTCCTCGATCTCGCCCAGAATGGCACCGTGTTGCGCAAACGCCGCCCGCCCCCGCACGACCTTTTCCTCCGACGCGACGATGGCAAGGTAATCCTCGGTGGTGCGGGTGAACTCGGCCTGGTTGCGGTCACGTTCCACCACGCCGGGCAGGTATCCCGCCCCGCGAAACGCCGCATCGAGCGTGGCGCGCGAAATCCCCGCCGCCTCGGCCCGCTCGCGGAAGGACGCCACCCAGGCGTCGTAGCCGGGGTTCGATTGCGGTTGCAGGCCCGGATCGTCCGGAACCGTGGCCGCTGTCATGCGCCCCGGTCCCGCACGGCACCCTGCAGCCAGCCCGGCGATCGCTCCCATCGTGAAAAAACGTCTCGTGACAGTCATTTGCCCCGCCTCTGCCCGGATTTTCTGTTTTCCCCGAGTGTGATGCAAGGCGAGATTCGGCACAAGCCCGGAGCCTGCCATAGGCGGAATTCGGGTCAGGCCAGCGCGGCCGCCCGTTCCAGCGCCTTGTAACGCATCCCCAGCGTCACCCCACGCACCACGAAAGAGACATGCATCGCCAGCCACAGCCCGTGATTGCCAAGCGGTCCGATCAGCGCCCAGACCGCCAGCCCGTAGATCACCGACGTCACCAGCATCATGTTGCGCATGTCCGCCGTCCGCGTGGCACCGATGAAGATGCCGTCGAGCATGACGAGGCCGAGGATCATCACCGGCGCCGCGATCACCCAGGGCAGATAAACACGCGCCGCCGCGCGGACCTCCTCGTCCACGGCCATAAGGTCGATGATCAACGGTCCGAACCCCCAGAACGCGGCCGCCATGACCAATGCGACGATTGCGCCCCAAAGGCTCGTCATGATGGCGGCACGCCGCAACCGCGCCACCGCCCCCGCGCCAAACGCCTGCCCTACCAGCGCCTCGGCGGCAAAGGCGAATCCGTCCATTGCGTATCCGGTGATATGGATGAACTGCAAAAGCACCTGGTTCGCGGCCAGCGCCACGTCGCCGAACTTGCCCCCGAGCAGCAGGAAGGACACGAAAATCCCCTGCAACAGGACCGACCGGATCAGGATATCGGTGTTGACCACCGCCATCCGGCGCAGCTTTGCGCGGTCGAACACGCGCGTCCAGTCGCACCAGTCCGGCACCCGGAACGCCGCCCGGCACAGCCACAGCCCGAACCCAAGCGCCGACCATTCGGCCAGGAACGTGGCCCAGGCCACGCCCGCCACGCCCATCTCCAGCCCCAGGACGAACCAGAGGTCGAGCACCACGTTGGCCCCGTTCATCCACAACAAGAGCCAAAGCATTCCGCGCGAGCGCTCCTGCCCGATCAGCCAGCCGGTGATGCCATAGATCGCGATCGCCGCCGGGGCGGACCAGATGCGGATGCGCATGTATTCACCGGCCAGCACTTCGACCGTGTCACTGACCGGGGCCACGCGGAACGCGCCTGCGAAAACGAGCCCTTGCAAGGCGATCAGAACCGCACCCCCGGCCAGCCCGATCATCAGCGACCGGGTGAGGAGCGCCGCGACCTCGGCGCGGTTGCCCGCCCCCGCCGCCTGGCTGGTGAGGCCGGTGGTCCCCATCCGAAGGAAGCCGAAGATCCAGTAGATCGCCGAAAGGATGATCGCCCCCACGCCCACCGCCGCGATCGGCTCGGGTGCGGGGATCTGGCCCACCACCGCCGTATCGACCGCCCCGAGGATCGGCACGGTGACATTGGCCAGCAGGATCGGAATGGCGATCTTCAGGACACGGGCATGGGTGATCGTGCCGCCGCCCTGCGCGGCCTCAGCCATGGCGCGGCGGCATCAGGAAATGCCCCGTCGCCTGGGCATAGGCACGGTTGCGGTTGTCCTGCCACGCCTCGACATGCACGCTGGCATAGCGCCGTCCCGAGCGGTTGACCTCGGCCCGCGCATAGGCATCGCGCGGCAGGCCCGAGCGCAGGTAATCCACCGTGAAATCAATGGTCTTTGGCAGGCGCGGCAAATGGCCCCTGACGATGTCCTCGACCATTTGCTCGCCGCTCTGGATTTCGTCCCAGAGCACCGCCCAGCTCAGCCCGATCACCGCCGTCACCTCTAGAAAACCCGAGGTCGCGCCGCCATGCAGCGCCGGCAGGAGCGGATTGCCGATCAGCTTTTCGTCGAAGGGCATGATCGCGGTCAGCTCGTCGCCGCGCCGTTCGAACTCGATCCCCATGTAGTTGATATAGGGCACCCCATGCACCAGCGCCGCCAGCGCGGCATCGCGGCGTTGCTTGATCACCTGGACCGGCTCGGGTTTCCTGTGCGCCATCACTTCGCCTCCACCGTGAAGGCCCCGGAGGCCGTCGCGACGGGGCGGCTTTCGTCCTCGTCCATGGCCACGGCGCGGACAAAGGCGACCGAGCGGGTGATGTGATAGCATTCGGCCCGCGTCTTGATCGCCTGCCCGGCGGTGGCGGGGCGCATGTAGTCTATTCGAAGGTCGATCGTTGCGGTGCTCGCCGGTGAGGCCGGATGGCTCATCGCCGCCGCACCGCAACAGGTGTCCATCAGGGCCGAGACCGCCCCTCCATGGATCACGCCGGTTTCCGGGTCGCCGACAAAGCGGGCGTCATATGGCATGACGATCTCCGCCACCCCGTCGCCGATATGGGTCAATTCCATCCCAAGCGCCTTGGAATGCGGGATCGCCTGAATGAACTGTCTTGCGATCTTTGTCTTGTCCATCGCACTCGTCACTCCCATTTTCGGGGTTGCAGCCATGTTTGAGCAGGTATGCCATGGCACCGCAAGCGGGGAAATGACCTTGCGTCCTTTCACTGGGGGGCCTTGATGCAGGCGCGGAAATTTCAATACTGCAGCGCAGAAGCAGCGGGAGGACGCCTCACCTCGAAGCCCGCCACGGGGCTGCGCGGGCAGTTGCCCTTGTCGGCGTGACGCAATACCATCCCGAGCAAAGGGGAACCACGATGTCCGAGATCCGACTGTCCTTCAAGGAAATGTGCGAGCGGTTCGACGTGACACCCCGCACCCTGAGATATTACGAGTATATCGAACTGCTCCAGCCCGAGCGCGAGGGCCGCGCCCGCTATTATGGCGAACGCGAGATCGAGCGCATGATTCTCATCCTGCGCGGCCGCAAGTGGGGCTTTCAGCTCGAAGGTATCCGCCAATGGCTGCTGATCTATGAAAAGGACGGCTATCACGCCCGAAAGGCATGGGTTAAATCGGCCAACAACCAGCTCGAAGTGCTGCGCGCGCAGCTTGAAGAGCTCAAGGAAGCGATCGCGACGCTGGAACAATCGCGCGACGGCACCGTGAAACTGATCGAGATCGAGGATGAGGGCGGCGATATCGGCGAGGCCTTCCGCCCCAATATCGAGATCGAGTTTCGCCCCGACGAACCGGCAAAGGCGAAGTGACGCCACGTTACGCTTACGTCAACGTAAGCTTTACTTGAATCGCCGCTATCAAATCATCAGGTTCATGGCATCTGACACGTAGCCGGAGCCGGACTCATGCCCGATTCTGAAGACCTGATGTCCATTCGCCAGATGTGCGCGGCCTATGACGTGACGCCGCGCACCCTGCGGTTTTACGAATCCAAGGAACTGCTTTTCCCGGTCCGAGAAGGCCAGAAACGCCTCTTCACCAAGAGCGACCGCGCCCGGCTCAAGCTGATCCTGCGCGGAAAGCGGTTCGGGTTCTCGCTCGAGGAAATCCGCCAGCTGCTCGAGCTTTACAACATCGGCGACCAGCAGCAGACCCAGCTTCAGCGCACCTATGAGATCGCCCAGGATCGTCTGGCCGACATGGAGCGCCAGCGTGCCGAGCTCGACGAGGCGATTGCCGAATTGAGGGAACAGCTCGACTGGGGCGCCAAGATCATCGCCTCCATGAACCAGGCGAAAAAGGCCGCCGAATAGGTCGGCAAACCAGACCCAGAGACCGAAACGACAGACCGACAGGACAAGATCCATGCCAAGCTACACCGCCCCGACGAAAGACCTGCAATACGTGCTGCATGACGTGCTGCATGTCTCGGACTCCGATGTCCCCGGCTATGCCGAGCTTGAACCCGATTTCACCTCTGCCGTGCTTGAGGAGGCCGGAAAACTGACTTCCGAGGTGATCGCCCCGCTCAACGCCGTGGGCGATACCGAGGGCTGCAAGCTTGAAAACGGCGTCGTGCGCGTGCCCAGCGGTTTCCAGGAAGCATTCGACCAGGTTCGCGAAGGCGGATGGCCCGGCCTCGACATGCCCGAGGAATACGGTGGCCAGAACATGCCTTACGTGCTGGGCACGGCGGTAGGCGAGATGTTTTCCGCCGCCAATCAGGCCTTCACCATGTACCAGGGCCTGACCCATGGCGCGGCCTCTGCCATTCTCGCCCATGGCAGTGATCAACAGAAAGACACCTACCTGCCCAAGATGGTGTCGTGCCAATGGACCGGCACCATGAACCTGACCGAGCCGCATTGCGGCACGGACCTGGGCCTGATGCGCACCAAGGCCGAACCGCAGGACGATGGCACCTACAAGCTCACCGGGCAGAAGATCTTCATCTCCTCGGGCGAACACGAGATGGCCGAGAACATCATTCACCTCGTGCTTGCGAAAATCCCCGGTGGCCCCGAGGGCATCAAGGGTGTCTCGCTCTTCATCGTGCCCAAGTTTCTCGTCAAGGACGACGGCTCTCTCGGTGATCGCAACGGCGTCACCTGTGGCAAGCTCGAAGAAAAGATGGGCATTCACGGCAACTCGACTTGTGTGATGAACTATGACGGCGCCACCGGCTATCTTCTCGGCCAGGAACACAAGGGGATGCGCGCCATGTTCACCATGATGAACGAGGCCCGTATCGGTGTCGGCATGCAGGGGCTGGCGCAGGCCGATGTCGCCTATCAGAACGCGCTGGCCTATGCCAAGGACCGGCTGCAGGGCCGCGACGTGACCGGGGCCAAGAACCCCGATGGCCCGGCCGATCCCTTGATCGTGCACCCCGATGTGCGCCGCATGCTGATGGATCAGAAGAGCTTTGTCGAAGGTGGGCGCGCCTTCATCCTCTGGGGCGCGTCGCTCATCGACAAGGCGCACCGCGCCGAGGACAAGGACGCCGACGGCCTGATCTCGCTCATGACCCCCGTCATCAAGGGGTTCCTGACCGACGAGGGCTTCGACATGACGATCACCGCCCAGCAGGTCTTTGGCGGCCATGGTTACATCGAGGAATGGGGCATGTCGCAATTCGCCCGCGACGCCCGCATCGCCATGATCTACGAGGGCGCCAACGGCGTGCAGGCACTCGACCTTGTGGGTCGCAAGCTGGCCCAGGACGGCGGCAAGCATGTCATGGCCTTCTTTGACCTGGTCAAGAATTTCTGCGCCGAGAACAAGGATGTCGAGGGCATGGCCGATTTCGTCGAGCCGCTCAAGAAAGCGTCCAAGGACCTTCAGGCCGCAGGCATGTATTTCATGCAGAACGGCATGAAGAACCCCAATGCGGCACTTTCCGGGTCGAACGATTTCATGCATCTTTTCGGCCATGTCTGCCTTGGCCTGATGTGGGGCATGATGGCCCGCGCGTCGCTCAAGGCGCTGGAGGATGGCACCCCGGACGCCGCGTTCCACGAGACAAAGCTTGCCACCGGGCGCTATTACATGACCCGTCGCCTGCCTGCCACGGCCATGCACCTTGCGCGAATCGAAAGCGGGGCCGACCCTGTGATGGCGCTCGACGCCGAGGCGTTCTGAGCCGGGCCGGGCACACCCCGGCCCCCACACCACCCGGAGGAGAGACATGCCCAAACGCTTTCGCTTGACCCGCCGCTTTCCCGTCGCGATGACCGAGGACGGCTATCGCAGGCTCAAGCGGTTCGCCACCGAGGCCGGGCTCGACGAGGGCGAGGCACTGAGCTTCCTGTTCGAACATTTCGACAGCGTCACCAATCACGAGAACCTGACCGCGCGACTGCGCCTTTTCAATTCCGAACTGGACGCGCGCAAACGATAATATCCTTGGGAGGGGAGCACATGTCATCCTGGATGACCGAAGATCACAAGATGCTGGCCGACATGACGGCGCGCTTCATCGCCGAGGAATGGGCGCCCCATTTCGAACGCTGGCGCAAACAGGGCCAGATGGACCGCTCGGCCTGGAACCAGGCCGGTGAACTGGGTCTGCTCTGTCCCTCGATCCCGGAGGAATATGGTGGCGCGGGCGGCGATTTCGGCCACGAAGCGGTGATCATGATGGAACACCCGCGCGCCAACCTTGCCAGCTGGGGCAACCCGATTCATTCCGGCATCGTCGCCCATTACATCCTCGCCTATGGCACCGAGGAGCAGAAACAACGCTGGCTGCCCAAGATGGTTTCGGGCGAGATGGTCGGCGCGCTCGCCATGACCGAACCCTCGACCGGCTCGGACGTGAAGGCGATCAAGACCCGGGCCGTCAAGGACGGCAACTCGTATCGCCTCTCGGGCCAGAAAACCTTCATCTCCAACGGCCAGCACGCCGAACTGATCATCGTCGCCGCCAAGACCGACCCATCACAGGGGGCGAAGGGAGTCTCGCTCGTGGTCGTCGAGACCGAGGGCGCATCGGGCTTCACACGTGGCCGCAATCTCGAAAAGATCGGGATGCACGCCGCCGACACGTCCGAACTGTTCTTCGACAATGTCGAGATTCCGCCCGAGAACATCCTCGGGCTGGAAGAAGGCCGCGGCTTCTACCAGATGATGCAGCAACTGCCGCAGGAACGGCTGATCATCGCCTGTGGTGCCGTGGGCGCCATGCAGGGCGCGGTGGAGCGGACCATCGAATATGCAAAGACGCGCGAAGCCTTCGGCGGCCCGCTCACGCAATTCCAGAACACCCGCTTCAAGCTCGCCGAGTGCCAGACCAAGCTCACAATCGCCCGCGCCTTCCTCGATGAATGCATCAGCGAACACATGCGCGGCGAGCTCAGCGTCGAAAAGGCCGCGATGGCGAAATACTGGACCACCGACACGCAGGGCGAAGTACTCGACGATTGCCTCCAACTGCATGGCGGATACGGCTTCATGCAGGAATATGCCATCGCCGAAATGTGGTCGGATGCCCGAGTGCAACGCATCTATGGCGGCACTAACGAAATCATGAAGGAACTGATCGCGAGGTCGCTCTGATGCATCCCACGACAGCGCATGATGTCCCCTTAAGAACGCTTCGCGGAGAGTATTTTTGGCAAGATGAAGCCAAGGGATGGTCCACCCCGCCCCCGACGCTTTGCTGCCTCGGGCGCCATGACACCGGCGGGCGGGGCTTCACCTTGCGCGGTCATCGGCTCTCCAGCCTGTTCCGCGCCTCGAAACATGAGGCATTAACCTTAACTTCCGGTAAAAAAGCCCCTTCATCTTGCCGGCAATACTCCACGGGGGTCCGGGGGTGTGAAACCCCCGGTCCGCATTTGCAAACAGGGAGCCACCGATGACCCTCAAACTCCATTGCTTCGGCGAATCCGGCAATTCCTACAAGGCCGCGCTCGCGCTCGAACTCTCCGGCCTCGAATGGGAGCCGGTCTTCGTCGATTTCTTCGGCGGCGCGGCGCGCAGCCCCGAATACCGCGCCCGGAACGTGATGGGCGAGGCGCCGATGCTCGAAGACGGTGACCTCTGTCTCACCCAGTCCGGCGTGATCCAGCAATGGATCACCGACCAGACCGGCAAGTTCGGCGGCACGCCGGACGAGAAATACGAGGTGCTGCGCTGGGTCTTGTGGGACAATCACAAGCTCAGCTCGCCCGCCGGCATGACCCGTTTCCTGATGAATTTCCTGCCCGAGGACAAGCGCCCTGCCGACGTGATCGCCTTCATGCAGGGCCGCCTCAAACCCGCCTACCAGGTGCTCGACACCCACCTTGCGGGGCGCGACTGGATCGTGGGCGACGGGATCACCAATGCCGATCTCTCGTGCTGTGGCTATCTCTTCTATCCCGAACCCTTCGGTTTCGACCGCAAGGACTGGGCCAATATCGACCGGTGGCTTGCCAATATCGAAGGCACCCCGGGCTGGAAACACCCCTATGACCTGATGCCCGGCAATCCGTCCGACAGGGCGTGACCGGAACCCGCGAAAAGGAGACCAAAATGACCGACGCCTATATCTACGACACCGTGCGCACACCGCGCGGCAAGGGCCGCGCCGATGGCAGCCTGCACGAGGTGACAGCCGCGCGGCTCTCTGCCATCGCGCTCAACGCCATGAAGGATCGCAACAATCTCGAAGGCCACGCCGTCGAGGACGTGGTCTGGGGTAACGTCACGCAGATCGGTGAACAAGGCGCCTGCCTTGCGCGCACCGCCGTGCTGGCCTCGGATCTTGATGAATCCATCCCCGGCCTCTCGATCAACCGCTTCTGCGCCTCGGGACTCGAGGCCGTGAACGTCGCCGCCAACCAGGTGCGCGGCGGCGCCGGCGACGGCTATATCGCGGGCGGCGTCGAATGCATGTCCCGCGTGCCCATGGGCAGCGACGGCGGCGCCATCGCTGTCGATCCGCAAATCACCTTCGACCACTATTTCGTGCCGCAAGGTATCGGCGCCGACATCATCGCCACGAAATACGGTTTCTCGCGCGACGACGCCGATGCCATGGCCGTCGAGAGCCAGAAACGCGCCAAGGCCGCTTGGGACGACAAGCGTTTCGCCCGCTCGATCGTACCGGTGCACGACGTGAACGGCCTGCCGATCCTCGATCGCGACGAATACATGCGCCCGGGCACCGACATGCAGACACTGGGCGCGCTGAAACCCAGCTTCCAGCAGATCGGCGAACAGATGCCGGGCTTCGACAATGTCGCGCTTCTGAAATATCCCGAGCTAGAGCGGATCAACCATATCCACCACGCCGGCAATTCCTCGGGCATCGTCGATGGTGCAGCAGCCGTTCTGATCGGCAACAAGGAATTCGGTGAGAAACACGGGCTGAAGCCCCGCGCCCGCATCCGCGCCACCGCCAAGATCGGTACCGACCCAACTATCATGCTCACCGGTCCCGTGCCCGTGACGAAAAAGATCCTCGCCGAGAACGGCATGGAGATCGGCGATATCGACCTCTTCGAGGTGAACGAAGCCTTCGCAAGCGTCGTGCTGCTTTTCGAACAGTCCTTCGGCGTCGATCACGCACGCGTCAACGTCAACGGCGGCTCGATCGCCATGGGCCACCCGCTGGGCGCGACCGGTGCGATCATCCTCGGCACTCTGCTCGACGAACTCGAACGCGCCGACAAGGAAGTCGGCCTTGCCACGCTCTGCATCGGCTCGGGCATGGGCGCGGCCACCATCATCGAACGCGTGTGAGCGCAAAGGAGCACAAGACATGGCTGATTTCACAATGGAAAAAGGCGCCGATGGCGTCGCTGTCATCACCTGGGACGTGCCCGGCAAGAGCATGAACGTCATGCGCGCCGACGCGCTGCTCGAACTCGACAAGCTGATCGACGAGGCGCTTGCCGATGACGCCGTCAAGGGCATCGTCATCACCTCCGGCAAGCCCGACAGCTTTGCCGGCGGCATGGACCTGACCGTTCTGGCCGACATGAAGACCAACGCGGGCGACGAACCGGCGCGCGGCCTTTTCGAGGGCGTGATGCAGATGCACGGGCTCCTGCGCAAGATCGAGCTTGCGGGCATGGACCTCAAGACCAAGAAGGGCGGCAAACCCATCGCCGCCGCCCTGCCCGGCACCGCTGCGGGCATCGGGCTCGAGTTGCCGCTGGCCACGCATCGCATCTTTGCCGCCGACAATCCCAAGGCCAAGATCGGCCTGCCCGAGATCATGGTCGGCATCTTCCCCGGTGCCGGCGGCACCACGCGGCTGGTGCGCAAACTGGGCGCAATGGGCGCCTCGACCTACCTGCTCGAAGGCAAGATGGTCGCGCCCGACAAGGCGCAAAAGGCCGGTCTCATCGACGAGGTGGCCGACGATCCGCTCGCTGCCGCGAAAGAATGGGTGTTGAATGCCAAGGACGCCGATCTCGTGAAACCTTGGGATGCCAAGGGCTACAAGATGCCCGGCGGCACCCCCTATCACCCGGCGGGATTCACGACCTTCGTGGGTGCCTCGGCCATGGTGCATGGCAAGACCCAGGGCGCCTTCCCGGCGGCCAAGGCACTGCTTTCTGCGGTTTACGAGGGCGCGCAGGTGCCGTTCGACACCGCACTCCGGATCGAGGCACGCTGGTTCACCAACATTCTGATGAACCCATCGTCTGCGGCGATGATGCGCTCGCTCTTCGTCAACAAGGAGGCATTGGAGAAAGGTGCCGTTCGACCGAAGGACGTTCCCGACCAGTCGGTCAAGAAGATCGGCGTTCTGGGGGCGGGCATGATGGGCTCGGGCATCGCACTGGTCTCGGCCATGGCGGGGATCGAGGTCGTGCTGATCGACCGCGACGACGAGACCGCCGAACGCGGCAAATCCTATTCGGCCGATTATTTCGACAAGGGGATCAAGCGCGGCAAGGCCACACCCGAGAAAAAGGAAAAGGCGCTTGGCCTGATCAACGCCACCGCGGATCTTTCCGCGCTCGAGGGTGCCGACCTGATCATCGAGGCGGTGTTCGAAGACCCGAAAGTGAAGGCCGACATGACCCGGAAGGTTGAAGAGGTGATCGACGAGGAGTGCATCTTTGCCTCCAACACCTCGACCTTGCCGATCACCGACCTTGCCAAGGCCAGCAAGCGCCACGAGCAGTTCATCGGCATCCACTTCTTCTCGCCGGTGGAAAAGATGTTCCTGGTCGAGATCATCAAGGGCCGCGAAACCGGCCCGCGCGCCGTGGCCAAAGCGCTCGACTACGTGCGCCAGATCCGCAAAACGCCGATCGTGGTCAACGATGCGCGGTTCTTCTACTGCAACCGTTGCATCATCCCCTATGGCAACGAGGCCACGCGCATGGTCACCGAGGGCGTCGCCATGCCGCTGATCGACCATGCCGCGCGGCAACTGGGCTTTCCGGTCGGGCCGATCCAGCTTGGCGACGAAACCTCGATCGACCTCGCCGCCAAGATCACCCGCGCCACCAAGGAGGCGATGGGCAATGAATACCCGGCCTCCGAGGCCGACGACCTGGTGTTCTGGATGGAGGAGCAGGGCCGCCTCGGTCGCAAGTCCAAGGCCGGGTATTTCGACTATGACGAAAACGGCAAGCGGCTGGGATACTGGAAGGGCATCCTCGACAAGTACCCGCTGGCCGATGAGCAGCCCCCCCTGCAAGAGGTGCAGGACCGGCTGATGTTCGCGCAGGTGCTCGAAGCGGTGCGCGCGCTGGAGGAAGGCGTGCTCGAAGACATCCGCGAAGGCGACGTGGGCGCGGTTCTCGCTTGGGGTTTCGCGCCATGGTCGGGCGGGCCGTTCTCCTGGCTCGACATCATCGGCGCGCCTTACGCGGTCGAACGCTGCGAGGAACTGGCCGCGAAATTCGGCGATCGCTTCACGCCCCCCGCGCTCCTGCGCGAGATGGCCGAGAAGGGTGAAACCTTCTACGGTCGATTTGCCCCGGACCAGGCCAAGGCCGCCTGAGGCGCAAGCACGTCTCGCCCTCGCAGAATTCTGCGAGGGCGAGTTTCATTGCCAGACTCAGGCTCGCGGGATGGGGCTGGCCATGTCCGGGTTTGTGTCCATTTATTCGAACGCAATCGGCGATTGCCGCGCCCGGTTTACATGCAGACTGAACACGTCCGGCCGGGCATGATGTCCGGCAACATCGAACTTGCATGGCGACGCACACGCAGCGGGAAAATCGATGCCTCGATCAAGCTCGCGCATCCGATGACCCAGTACCCGCATTCGCGTGCGATTTGCCGCATGGTCGGGCGCGATCGCGGCATATCAAGAAAGGGGCGTGCGCGAGGATGACGAATGGCGCAGACGCGACAGGTGCCCCACCACGCCGGTAAAGCCCGCCCCGGCACGACCACCGGGCTTGCGGCAAGGACGGTCTTGTCAGATTGTGCGGCATCCGTCCGAGAGAACTCGAGGGAAACCGCTTCCGGGCGCCGATTGTCGAAAACAAGGGCTCACTGGCCCGACTCCAGGGGTGTCACCCTACGCGCACCGGCATCGGCGCCGATATCGCCCACAACATCAATGACGCGACCGCTTTGATGCTGGAAAAGCCTTACCGGATCCTCTCGGACAAACTCATGCTCAGCGATCAAAGCGCGCTCGCCGTGGCCGATTTGGCAAGCGGACCTATCCTTCGTCGAATACCCCCGCATACGTGACCCGAAGATCGCGTTTCAGGATCTTGCCGCTGGCGTTCTTGGGCAGTTGATCCGTGACTTCGATATGTTTCGGAGCCTTGAAATGGGCCAGCGCGTCGCGGCAATACGCCATCACCGCATCTGCGCTCAATGTGGCGCCTGACTTCGGCACGACCACGGCAGTCACGGCCTCGATCCACTTGGGATGCGGCACACCGAACACCGCGACCTCGGCCACGTCGGGATGGCGAAAGATCGCTTCTTCAACCTCGCGGCTGGCCACGTTCTCGCCCCCGGTCTTGATCATGTCCTTCTTGCGGTCGACCACATACAGGTATCCGTCCTCATCGAAACGGCCCAGGTCGCCACTATGGAACCAGCCATTGCGGAAGGCCTCGGCCGTCTTTTCGGGATCGTTGTAATACTCGGTGATCAGGTGCGGGCTGCGGTGCACGATCTCACCCACCTCGCCCACGGGGACGGGGATATCATCGTCATCCACCACCAGCGTTTCGACGTTCAGCGAGGGGCGTCCGGCCGAGCCCAGCTTGCGGAGTTGGTCCTGTGGTTTCAGGATGGTGGCGAGCGGCGCCATTTCCGTCTGGCCATAGAAGTTGAACAGCCGCATCTGCGGCAGGCGCTGCGACAGTTCCTCGATCACCGCGGTGGGCATGATCGACGCGCCGTAATAGCCCGCGTTCAGACTGCTGAGGTCACGCTTGTCGAAGTCGGGATGGCGCAGCAGGGCGATCCAGATCGTCGGCGGGCAGAAAAGCTTGGTCACGCCATGCGCCTCGATGGCTTCCAGCATCGCCGCCGGGTCGGCCTTGTCGTGCAGGATCGACGTCACGCCCAGATAGAGATCCGGGCTGAGAAAGCAATCCAGCTGTGCGCAGTGAAACAGCGGCAGACAATGCAGCGACACGGCGTCCTCGGTCATTTCCCCGTCGATGATGCAACTGGAATACTGTGCATAAAGCGCCCCCGAGGTCAGCAGCGCGCCCTTGGGTCGGCTTTCGGTGCCGCTGGTATACATCATCTGGATAGGATCGTCGGCATGAACGTCGTGCCAGACCTCGGTGGTGTCATCATGATCCAGAATGTCCGCAACCGGCTGCCAGCCGTCGGGCGGGGTCACGCCCGCGTGCGGGATGGCGAAACGCGGCATGTCGCCCTGCCCCATCTCGGTCAGGGCGGCGTCGGCGGTTTCGCAAAGCGCATCCTCGGCAATCATCATCTTTGCGCCGGAATGACCCAGGATGTAGGCCACGTCGGGCGCGGTCAGCATGAAGTTCACGGGCGTCGTGACCGCCCCCAGCCGCGCGAGCGCGTAGCGCAGCACGACGAAGGCGCGGTTGTTGTGCGTGAACAACGCCACGCGGTCGCCCATGGCAACGCCCCGTGCGGCCAGCGCGTTGGCTGCGCGGTTTACCGCGGTGTCCAGTTGGGCGAACGTGTCGGTCTGGTCGCGAAAAACCAGTGCCACCTTTTCGGGCACGCGACGCGCCGAACGGCGCAGCATGTCGGCCAGTTGTTGCCCGCGGGCGCGGCGGATCAGTTGTTCGGTTTGCATGGTTTCATCCCCTTGTCTTGTCGTTGCTCAACCGGCGCGGCCCCGCGCCGGCCCGTTCGGTTCAGTCCCTCAGGCTCGGCAGCCACAGCACCAGGTCCGGAAAGGCGCACAGGATCGCAACCAGCACCAGGTCCATCACGATGAACCAGGCCACGCCGCGGAAGATGGCCGAGGTTGTCACGAGGTTGCCCACTACGCTTTTGATGACAAACACGTTCATGCCGATGGGCGGCGTGATCATCCCGATTTCCAGCAGCTTGGTCAGCACGATGCCGAACCACAGCAGGCTCCAGCCCGCGGCATCGACCACTGGCAGGATGATCGGCAGCGTCAGGAGCATGGCGCCGATGGGTTCCAGAAACATGCCCATCAACAGATAGACACATACGATGCCGATCATCAGCAACACCGGGCTGGACGCGATGGAAAGGATGCCTTCGGAAAGGAAATCGCCCGCCCCGGACAGCGCCAGGAACCGTGTCAGCAGGCTGGCACCAATGGCGATGATCAGCAGCGCGGCGGTCGTCATCAGCGTCTCGCGCGCGGCGGTCATAAAGCGGTCCAAAGTCATCCTTCCGCTGACAGTGGCCACGAGGCAGGCCAGAGACGCACCCACGGCGCCCGCCTCGGTCGGTGTAAATACCCCGCCGAACAATCCGCCGAAGATACCGATGATGATCAGCAGAATGGGCCAGGTCTCACGCAGCGCTATCAGCTTCTCGCGCAGCGTCACGCTGGAGTCACGCTCGGGGGCAAGGTCGGGGTTCAGCCACACCCGCAGCAGCACAACCAGCGTATACCCCACTGCCGTCATCAGGCCGGCGACGATCCCACCCAGAAACAGGGCCGAGATCGAGATCTGCGCGATAACGCCATAAAGGATCAGGATGATCGAGGGTGGAATGAGCGCGCCGATCGTGCCAGCCACCGCCACCGTGCCGGTCGCCAGTTCCGGGTGATAGCGCTGCTTCATCATCTCGGGTATGGCGATGCGCCCCATCGCCGCCGAACACGCGATGGACGAGCCAGAGACAGCGGCGAACCCGGCCGAGCCGAAGATCGACGCGATCGCCAGTCCACCCGGCAGGCTGGCCAGCCAGATGCGCGCGGCGTTGAACATGCCGCGTGTCAGCTGCGTGTGATAGCTGATGAAGCCCAGGAACAGGAACATCGGGATCGAGCTGAGTAGCCAGCTCGAGGCGAATTTATAGGGGATGATGCTCATCGAGCCCCAGGCCACGCGCGGCCCCATCAAAACGTAAAGCCCGGTGAAAGACACCGCGATCAGCGCGATTCCGATGGGCACGCGCACCGCGATCAGGGCAATCAGTGCGGCAAGGCCGGTCAGGCCGATTTCAACATCAGTCATTTATGAATTTCACATCCGTATCGGTTTCGCTCAGGCCGTTTTGCGCACCGGTTACGGTGGCGATCACACGATAGGCCGCGATCAGCGCCATCAACGCGGCGCCCACAGGAACAAACCAGAAGCTTTGCCAGATCTCGACCAGCTGGCTGCCCTGCTCCATCGTGGCGCCGCCACGCGTTTTGCTGACAGCCTCGGTATAGCCACCGATCATCACGACCACCAGAACCGCAACCGTGAGCACGCCCGAGAACACCGAAAGCACGTTGCGCGGCCGTGGTGGCATCAGGTCGGTCAGAATCTCGACCGAGATATGAGCGCGCTTTTCCTCTGCCACGCCCAGCGCGATGAAGGCGACGAAGACCATGTAGTAGTTGGCCACCACCACGATCGTGCCGGGCACGGGCGCGTTGAACAGATACCGTCCCAGCACGTCGGCCGTGACGTGCAGCATCATCAGAACGACACAGATCGCCCCGATCAGGGACGCGAATTTCGCCAGATGCGACAAGGCTCTGCCGATCATGAACATGGGTTGTCTCCATCAGCCAAGGGGCCGGGCGCCAAGAGTGGTGGCGCCCAGTGTTCGTCACGGAACGTGATGTTACTTGCCGTAGCTGGCGACATCGATCTTCGAAAAGATCTCGTCCCAGTAGATCTCGGCCAGTTCCTCGCCGCTGTCGACATCCTTGGTCAGCTCGGTCCAGCGCGAGAGGCTCTCGGTCAGGGCGGTGGCGGCCTCGGCGCCGGTTTCAATGCCGAACCGCTCGTTATAGATTTCGGCGATGGCGTCCTTGTCATTCTCGATGAATTGGCGGTTCATCGCCACGATGTCATCAGGGGCGGGGCCGTATTCGATGTCCATGTCGGGCGCACGTTCGCGTCCGGCACGACCCTCTTCGATATAGACCCAGGCGATATCGGCGGCCAACTCGGCATGCGCGCGCATCATCGCCGCCTTGGAATCATCAGAAAGACCGTTCCAGCTGTCCTTGTTCATCGTGAAGGGTACGTTGAACTGTGCACCCGGCGCGCCGACATAGACATAGTCCACCACGTCGATGAAGCCGAAATTCACGAAATCAGCGGTGTTCGACATGGTACAATCGACGACGCCCTGGCTGAGGCCCTCAAGCGTTTCGTTTACCGACATCGAGACCGGTGTCGCGTCGACCGACTCCGCCCAACGCGACCAATATGCGCCCGCGGCGCGGATGCGCTTGCCCTCGAGATCGTCCGTACCGGTCAGAGGCACCGCGCATTGCAGCACGTAGGAGGTGGTGGAGGACGCTCCCAGATACACCTGGTTCTGCGCCGACATCTCGTCCATGCAGGCGGGGCAATCGTTCATCACGTATTCCATGATGGCGCCGGTAAAGGCGAGGCTGCTCAGCTCGCCGGCGAATTCCTCCAGCTCGACCAACTCGGAAAACTCGGCCAGCATGTTAAGCGTCGGATATTCTCCCGGGAAATAGGCCAGCAGGTTGCCCGCCACATCGGCGATACCGTCGCGCAGACCGGCGTTGATTTCGGAAAAGCTCAGCAGGGACAAGGGAAACACTTTCACGGTGACATCGCCGTCGCTATATTCCTCGACCGCCTTGGCGTAGTCCTCGATCTTGGCGGTTGGCGCCGAGTTGGGCGGCCAGCCCCCGGCAAAGCTGAGATTGGCGGCATTGGCCGCACCAGCGCCCGCCAGAACGGATGCTCCGGCAAGCAAGGTCTTGATTGTCGTTTTCATGGTGGATTCCTCCCGTTTGACCATGGTTTTCCAGTCTTGCCCGGCCCTGGGTGGCCGGAAATTCATCATGTGGCGTCACTGATCGCCCGCTGCAGGCCCCTTCCAGCGCACCGATGGCTCATCCTTCGAACCGCGCCTGGCGCTTCTCGCGGAATGCTGCCAGGCCTTCGGCAAAATCACGCGTCTCGCCCGCCGCTCTCTGTAACCGGCGCTCGGTCTCCAGCGCGGTGTCAAAATCGCTGTCGGCCGCGCTCCAAGCCGCCTTGCGGATCAACGCATAACTCTGGCTGGGCCCCTCGGCCAGCTTTTGCGCAATGTTCTGCGCGGTGTGTTCCGCCACGTCATCTTTGGTCAGGCGGGTGACCAGCCCCCAGTCGAAGGCCTGTTCTGCCGAGATCTTTTCGGCCAGCAGCATCATCTCCATCGCGCGCACGCGACCGACCGCACGGGTCAGCAACCATGTTGCCCCACCATCAGGAACCAAGCCGATTCTCGCGAAAGCCTCGAGGAAGTAGGCGCCCTTGCCCGCCACGATAATATCGCAGGACAACGCCAGCGACGCCCCCACCCCGGCCGCAGCGCCCCGCACCACCGAAATCAGCGGCACCGGCAGATCGCGGATCGTTTGCATCAGCGGGTTGTAATCCTCTTCCAGAGTGGCCCCCACGTCGAATCCTGCAATATCCTCGGGCATCGCCGCCTTGAGATTTGCACCGGTGGAAAACGCCCGCGGACTGCCCGCCAAAACGATCGCGCGCGCGCCATTTGCGGGTTCCGAATGAAATAGCGTGCGCAAGTCCTGCGCCATTTGCGGCGTCATCGCGTTCATCGTGGCGGGATCGTTCAGCCGCAGGGTCGTCACCGCACCCACGCGTTCGATCAGGATTGCGTCGCTCATTTGTCCCCTCCTGCGCTCCAGCCCGGTTCTTGCCACCAAGGGTAGAAGCCCGGCATGTCACGCGAAACCCTGTCGGAAAAGGCAGGCGGGCGCTTCTCAAGGAAACTGGCCACACCTTCGGCAGCGTCACCGGATGAACTGCGCGCAGCAATGGCGCGACTGTCGATTCGATGCGCCTGCATCGGGTGATCGGCTCCGGCCATGCGCCACATCATCTGACGGGTCAGCGCGATGGACACCGGCGCCGTGTTGTCCGCGATTTCGCGGGCGACCGAATTGGCCGCCTCCAGCAGGTCGCCCGGCGCGTGCACCGAGCGCACCAGCCCGCCCGCTCGCGCCTCGTCCGCATCAAACACACGGCCCGAATAGCACCATTCCAGCGCCTGGCTCATGCCCACGAGGCGTGGCAGGAACCAGCTCGAAGCTGCCTCGGGCACGATTCCACGCCGGGCAAAGACAAAGCCGAAACGTGCGGTCTCCGACGCGATGCGGATGTCCATCGGCAGTTGCATGGTAGCCCCGATGCCCACGGCAGGGCCGTTGACCGCCGCGATCACCGGCTTCAGGCAGTTGAACAGCCGAAGCGCCAGGATTCCGCCCATGTCCCGATTGCCCGCATCGTCCCACACATCCGGATCTGTCGCCGCCGGATCGACCCGCGCCGCGGTAAAGGCGTTGTCGTCGTCAAGGTCCACGCCCGCGCAGAAGCCGCGCCCGGTCCCGGTGACGATGACGGCACGCACATCGTCGTCGGCATCGGCCGCATCAAGGGCCGCCAGCATCTCGTCCATCATGACCCGCGTAAAGGCATTCATGCGGTCAGGTCGATTCAACGTCAGGGTCATGACCCCACTGTCAAGGTCGGTCGTGATCGTCTGGCCAGTCATTGTCCTAGAATCCTGTATCATGTGTGGGTCCAACACCTATGACAACGCCCGGGCATTCAAGGCGATCTCATCTTCCAGTCCTGCGATCTGGGCACCGCGCCAGAAATCCTCGATATGCATGCGCGCCCATTTTTCGGCGCGGTCGGCATCACGATCACGCAGCGCCGCAATGATGTTCGAATGGGCCTCGATCTGGCGCTTGTAGAATTTCGGCGCGAAGGGCGCGATCTGGGCAAAACCGCGAAAGAGCAGGAGCGCGATCGGCTCGCGCGCCAGCCCGAGCACACGGTTATGACCCATTTCCGCAACCCGGGAGTGGAACCGTTCATCCAACTCGATCGTGCGCGCCATCTCGCCTTCGCTGCCAACCAGATCGCCATGCAACGCCTGAAGGGCATCGATTTCGTCGCTTGAGGCACGCTGCGCCGCCAGCCGTGTGGCCAGGGGCTCGGTTACCATGGTCACCTCCCACAGCTCTCGGAAGGTCACCTTCATCAGCGCCATCGCCCGACCAGCGCGCGTCGTCAGCTGGTCGGCCTGCGGCACGGCCACCTCGAGCCGCCGGGGCGAGGGACGGTGCACCAGGCCGTCGCTTTCCAGTTGTCGCAACCCTTCGCGCACGGTCGAGCGGGTAACGCCGAACAGCGCGCCCAATTCCGCTTCTCCCGGAAGCTGATCGCCTGGCTTGAGTTCACCGCGCAGGATCTGCGCCTCGATCTCTTCGGCGATCTGCTGATACGCGTAGGTGACGTGGATCGGTTTGGCTGTCAGGCTCATGCAAAACTCCCGCCACGCGACGCGCAACTGACAGGCACAAGCCGGGCCCGGCGAGCACAGGTGATGGAAGGGCGGCAACTCAGCATCCGAAGATCCGTTATGGTCTGACAATATGACATAATGATCGCGATTCCCACATTCTGTCAACAGCCCAATCCCTCCTCCCCAAACGTTTCCGTGACACTTCACTGCGCCATGGGCAAACCATCGCCTTCAAAGGCAGAGACGCAAGTATTTCTGATGTTTGCGACAGCTATTTCAGTGGCCTGCAGGAAAGCCCGACAGCGCCTGCAAGAGCCCGCAGGCGCATGTCATGAAAGTGATTGACCGTCGACGTGCCGCGCATTATGTCGCATTGTCAGACACTCCAGATCGATTGGGCTTCATGTACCGATATTGCCAGACGAAACACGCCAAAATGATACCAACCGCTCGGATCACCGAATGACAGGGCAGCCCGATTTTGATCCAGCCTTGCTGGAACCTGTCCTTGGTGGGCCGGTGCGCCTGACCGCGATAGATGGTGGACAGTCCAACCCCACATGGTTCGTCACATGCAATGGGCGTGACCTCGTGCTGCGCAAGAAGCCGCTTGGCGCGACCCTCGACAGCGCCCACGCGATCGAACGGGAGTATCGCGTGATCTCCGCGCTGCAAGACAGTGCGGTTCCGGTGCCGCGGCTGGTCCTGTTCGAATCCGATCCCGACGTGATCGGCACTGCATTCTACCTGATGGAGCGGATCGATGGCACGGTTTCGGGCCGCACCGACCTGCCGGAACTGGGTGCCGCCGGCCGCCGCGCGGTACATCTGGATGCCGCGCGCATTCTTGCCGATCTGCACAGCCAGGACATCAAGGCGCTGGGGCTCGAGGATTTCGGTCGTTCCACGGCTTATTACGACCGGCAGGTGCGCCGCTGGCGTGGGCAGTGGCAGGCTCTCGAAGCTCGCGAGGATGCCCGCATCGACGCCATGGCAGACTGGTTCGCGAGCAACATTCCGCCCGAAAACCCCGCCACGATCGTTCACGGCGACTATCGCATCGGCAACGTCATCTTTGCACGCGAACCCGCGCGCATCACCGGCGTGCTGGATTGGGAGTTATCCACGCTCGGCGATCCGCTGGCAGACCTGGCGCATTGGTCGATGTTCTATGACCTGCGCCCTGATCAGATGGGCGGGTTGTCCGGACTCGACCTGAAGGCGCTCGGCCTGCCGGACCGGGAGGAGTTTCTTGATACATACCGGGCAGCGGGTGGCTGCCCCGCTGCATTGGGCGTGTTCCACCGCGCCTTTGCGATGTTCCGCATGGCCGTGATCCTCGAAGGGATCATCGCACGCGCGGAAGCAGGGCATGCCGCCGGCGCTGACGCGTGCGCCGTCGGTGCGCTGGCCCCCGAATTCGCGGATCTCGCCGAGATGCTGCTGTCCACCGACAAACCCCTCACGCCCTGAAGGAGCACATGATGGATTTCGCCTATTCCGACAAGACCAAGGCCATGCTGAGCCAGTTGCAGGATTTCATGGAGGATCACGTTCTGCCTGCGAACCGGCAGTTTCACGAGATTGCCCATACCGGTGCCTACCCGACCGAGGTTATCGAACCGCTCAAGGCCAAGGCATACCAGGCCGGGCTGTGGAACATGTTCTCGCCCGAGCTGGAGGATCACCACCCGGGCACCCGGCTGACGAACCTGGAATACGCACCCCTTGCCGAAGCGATGGGCCGCGTGCCGTGGAGTCCCGAGGTGTTCAATTGCAACGCACCCGATACCGGCAACATGGAAATCCTGATGCAATTCGGCACGCCCGAGCAGAAAGAGCGCTATCTTGATCCGCTGCTGCGGGGAGAACTGCGCTCGGTTGTCGGTTTGACCGAACCCGATGCGGCCTCGTCCGACCTGACCAACCTGGCCACCACCATCCAGCGCGAGGGTGATGAATACGTTATCAACGGACGCAAATGGTTCTCGACAGGGGCCAAGCACCCCAATGCCAATCTTTGCATCGTGTTCGGCGTATCCGACGCATCGCCGGATGCCGACCGGCACCGCAAGCATTCCTTCATCCTCGTACCGATGGACACGCCAGGATTCGAGGTGGTGCGCGACGTGCCGATCATGCATCACCACGCCCCCGAGGGTCATTGCGAGATCGTGATGCGCAATGTGCGTGTGCCGGTCGACGCGATGCTTGGCAACGAGGGTGACGGTTTCATGCTCGCGCAGGCACGGCTGGGGCCGGGCCGCATCCATCACTGCATGCGCACCATCGGACAATGCGAACTGGCACTGGAACTGATGTGCGAACGCGGCCTGGAACGCCAGACATTCGGCAAGGCGCTGGCCGACAACGCCAATATCCAGGACTGGATCGCACAGTCACGAATCGAGATCGACGCTGCACGTCTGCTGATGCTGCAAACCGCCTGGAGGATGGACATGGAAGGCGCACGCGCGGCCCGCGTCGATGTTTCCGCGATCAAGGTGATGGCGGCACGGCTGCAAACAACCGTCGTCGATCGCGCCATGCAGGTGTTCGGCGCGGCCGGCATCACTCCCGACACGCCGCTCAGCTATCTTTGGACATGGGGCCGCGCGATGCGGTTCCTGGACGGCCCCGACGAGGTGCATCTGAAAGTCATCGCACGAGAGGAATTGAAACGCGCCAAGGCCACGCTGGGCCGGAACATGGCGCATTTCGTCCCGCCGGTCCGTTCATAGAACCTGTCGGCCCCAATCGGATTCGGGTTTCCCATCGCCTAACTTTTGTGGTTCCATGCATTGGAGGCAAATCTTGGGATCGGATATGAGTAGACCGCTCACTTTCGAGTTTAGCGAACGTGCCGCCAATCTTGACGAGAATGGCAACCCGCACACAGAGGCGGCGCAGCGACTGTGTGCTTCGATCGACCTGGTGAACAATCACGGTGCAAATCTATCGCGAAACCGTGTCGCTTTCACCAATGCTGCAAGGCAAGTTCTGGCGCGTCGCGCGGATCGCCGTCAAATCTTGGGTTCGGGGCCGGATCACGGCCCGGCCCACACACGAAAAATGACCTGCACGCGCTCAGACCGAAGCGCCGGGATGTGGCCGGGCCGCGCCTCGTCCGGGTTGCGAAACAACTTGTCTCATCCTGAGACATGCCAAGCATTGCGTGCTGGCCAGAATCGCCGACCGTCATTGACTCAAATCAACACGGAAGGCGCATTCATGAGATAAGATACACTTTTATCAATTGACCTATCAGCATCAAGAGGAGAACACGGATGTCCGAGCGCGAACAGTATATCGAGAAAGCCAAGGCCCGCATTGAACAGTGGAATGCCGATATCGACAAGATGAAGGCCAAGGTCAAAGAGGCCGAGGCCGGTGCCAAGATCGAATATCAAAAGCAGCTTGACGAAATGCGCAGCAAGCGTGACGAGGCCGAGGCCAAGTTGAAAGAGGTCCGAGAGTCCAGCGACGATGCTTGGGACGACATGAAGAAGGGTTTTGACAAGGCATGGGACAGCATTTCCGACGCATTCAACAGCGCTTTCTCGCGGTTCAAGTGAAGTAGGCCGCTACACTTTGAATGGCCATTCCGGGACCTTCGGGCCTTTTGCGAGGCGCGTTGTTTGACGTGCCCATATAGAGGGCAACCAGCACTTGGGAGGTGTTCAAGGCCGATTATCGATAGCATGGACTCATCCCGAAGCACGTAATGGAAACTTCCCTCTGGATCGTCGTCGCCGCGGCCCTTTTTACTGCAATAATGACGGGCGCGGGGGCGCTGCCGTTTCTGTTTGTCAAGAATCTTGGCAAGCGCAGCGTTGGCTGGTCGAACGCGGCCGCAGCGGGCCTGATGCTGGCCGCCAGTCACAGCCTGATTGACGAGGGTGTATCGCTCGATATCACGCTGACGATAGTTGGCGTTCTCGGAGGTCTCGGCGCGATCGTCCTGGCAGACAGGCTCCTGTCGGGCGCCGGCGATGTGGAGGTCGCAGAACTGGAGGGTGCAGGCGCGGCCAAGGCGCTTTTGATTCTTGGGATCATGACCGCGCATTCCTTTGCCGAGGGCGTGGGCGTCGGCGTTTCCTTTGCCGGGTCTGAGGGGCTTGGAGCCTACATCACCACGGCGATCGCGTTCCACAACGTGCCCGAGGGGCTGGCCATCGCGCTGGTGCTGGTGCCACGCGGGTCACCCGTCTGGAAAGTCGTTTTATGGGCGATCTTCACCAGCTTGCCCCAGCCGATCATGGCCGCGCCCGCCTATGTTTTCGTCGAAACGTTTCGACCGTTCCTGCCTGTTGGCCTGGGCCTGGCTGCAGGCGCGATGATCTGGATGGTGTTCTCTGAACTCTTTCCCGATGCGCTGGAGAAGGTCCCAAGCGGGTCGGCGGCTACCGCCGTGACGCTGGCCTTCTCCGCCATGATGGCCTTCCAGATGCTCGTTCTGGCCCATTGAGACCGCTAACTAAAGGAAATATCCATGATCCCGATAATACGCCCCTTTTTCGACAGGCCGACAGGCAGCCTGCAATATGTTTTCCATTGTCCCGAAACCAAGAAGGCAGCCATCGTTGACCCGGTGTGGAATTTCCATCCCGAAGCCGGGGCGGTCACGACCGAAAGCGCAGACGAGATCTTGGGCTATGTTCGTCAAGAGGGGTTGGAGGTGGTCTGGGTCCTCGACACACACCCCCACGCCGATCATTTCAGCGCGGCACCATATCTTTCGCAGGAACTCGGCGCACCCACCGGGATCGGTGAAAAGGTGACGGATGTCCAGAAACTGTGGAAAGACCTCTACCATCTCGACAACGATTTCCCGACAGACGGATCGCAATGGGATCGCCTGTTCGCCGAGGGCGAAGAGTTCATGGTCGGCGAAATCCAAGTCAGGGTGATGTTCTCGCCAGGCCATACGCTTGCCTCGATCACCTATGTCGCGGGCAATGCGGCGTTCGTGCATGACACGTTGATGATGCCGCAAAGCGGCACTAGCCGGACCGATTTCCCGGGTGGCAGCACCGAGGATCTCTGGAACTCGCTGCGCGCGATCCTCGATCTTCCGGACGATACGCGGCTTTACGTCGGCCATGACTACCCCGATGAGGCCGCGGCGCCCGAGTACATGGCAACGGTGGCCGAACACCGCCTGTCCAACCGACATGTCAAGGACGGTATCGGCAAGGCCGAGTTCATCGCATCGCGGCGCGCCCGCGACGCAACCCTGCCCTTGCCCGCACGGATGCTCGCGGCGCTTCAGGTCAATATCCGGGGCGGGCACCTGCCCGATGCGGAAGCGGATGGACACAACTACCTCAAAATCCCGATCGGGAAATTCGATCCACGGTGAGTTGCGACCGGATTTCGGTCTTTGGCCGGATCACGGTTGCCGCTTGGCAGGAGGGTCGAGAGGGCCGTCACCACGCTGGTGGCGACGCTCCGTTCATTGGGATTCAGGAATCCTTGTAGCGTCAAGCGGATCGACATCGATGCCGACCCAAGGGTCCATGACCCGACCGGGACGCCGGAAAATCGAGACGATTGTATCGCAATCCGGTGTCATGTCCGACATGAGAACTTCGGACCGTCGCAAGGGTATCGCAACGGGCGCACCTGACCTGACCCACACGGTAAATGACGCAGCGGCGGCCTGGGCACAGGCCGTGCAGAAGGTGCCGATCTGCACACCCGCTGTCGCCCCGCCACGCCTTGCGCTGTTCGGTGGTGGCGCGCGCCGGATGCACGCAAAGGGGCAGGCAGCATGATGCACCCTCGGAAACGACATCAGAAGAAGCTGGCATGTCGATGCTCAAGATCATCGAACGCCTCGGAGAATCCGGTACGATCTTTATGCACACCGCGCAAAAGCGCGGTGTGCATAAAGCGTTTCGACCTATTGTCCGAGACAGGGATAGACAGTGCTCAGCACACATTCAGGCGACCCAAAATCTATCCCGACACTTTCCGCGATCTTTCCTTGCCAGCCCGAGAACCGGGTCTGAACATCGTGCGGTCGCGCGGCCAGGCCGCGTCTGCACGGCCCAGTTCGGTTTCGAGGAATGCAAGGTAGGCATCGGCCTGTTCCTGGTCAAGATGAACGACCTCCTGCGATCCGAACCACCGGCGCAGCCCCGACCGCCCGACTGCCTTGTCCATCGTGATGAAAACCGGGACCACGAGAACCTGAAAGGCATCCTCGACCGTGACGAATTCGGCATCCTCGAATTGCAGCCGGTAAAGCCGCGCCTGTCGTGGCGGCTCGACCTGGCCGATCCCCCGAAACCCTTCCATGTCGCCCGCCCGCAGCGTCAGCCAGGCAACGCCCAGCGGCTCGATCATCGCCTCGTCGTGGAACAGGATACGGGTATCGGCCTGCAGCAAAACCGCGTGCGCGTTGCCCAACGCCCCTTCCGGCACGGCGATCGGCTTTACCACGCTGGGACAATCTACCGGGTCGAGCCAGATTCGCTCATGACCGATGGCCGTCAAAAGTCTTTCTCCACCCGGGAAAACCGGCAGCCTTGCACCTTCTTCCAATGCACCCAGGGGCCATTGCCCGTCTTGGGTGGCCAGATGCGCACCCTCGACCAGGCCACTTCCACCGCAGCGCGAACATCCCGCGTCGAGATGCCGATAGGCGCAGACACGCCGTTTCATAAGGGACATGATTGAACACTGCCTGTTTTGATTTATGTGCGCCTGCCCTGCGCAACCTCAATCCGAACGATACCAAGAAACTGCTCGCATTGGAAGAACATGCCGACGGGCGATAGGTCTCGACCGGCGCGGCTCAGTCAAACTCGTAGCCGAACCGCGCCACGTCCTCGGCACAAAGCGCGCCCACGAGGCGGCGGTCCGCGTCGCTGTAATAGCCACGGTAATCAGGGGCCCGCTCCGACCGGTTGGCCATCGGCAGGTCGAGCCGAAAGCCCAGATGCGACCAAAGCGGCCCGGCGTCGGTGTCGAAATGCTCCAGCCGTATGTAAAGCCCGGCCCGCTCGGCGCCGGTCGTGTCGCGCATATAGGCGGCATAGGGATTCGCCCGTATCACCGTCTGTGTCTGCGGATGGTTGAGAAAGCCACTGAAATCCTCGCATTGCGCCAGCCGCACCGCCGGATGGTCAAAGCTCTGTTCACGCAGCCAATGGTAATAGCTCACCATCCGGTCCCAAGGGTTGCGCACCAGCGTGAAACACAGCATGTCCGCGATCTCGTCGACCTCGATCAGCCCGTCGATATCGGCCAGGGTCGAATGTTTCCACAACCGCCCCCGGCTTTGCACGCCGCTCAATTTCCGGCGTCGTTTCATGGCCTTGGGCGTGTCGCCGAGCATGATGTCATCGCGCATCGCCCGCCCCTCCAGCGCCAATGCCAGCGCCGTTCCCCCCGTCTTGGGGATATGCACAAAGATATAGGACCGGCCCCGCGAAATGATCATGTGCGAACGCTACTGCGCCGCACGCGGCCGGTAAAGTCCGCGCCTTATGACCGTCGTTTCGAACTCCTCAAGCAGTTGAACACGAACGATGGCCTTGGCCGGCTCAATGCCGATGAAGACAGGTCACCTCATGGATGGCTCCCCTCAGGGGGTAGTTCAGACCATACAAGGATTTCGCGACATGTGCCGCTCATCTCGTTGTACGGGGATGGCAAGCAAGAGCCTGCACGGGTCGCATGGTGACCTTTTCGCACACGGGCAACAGTGAGCACCGACACAGCTTGTATCAACGAAACAAGGCGGCCGGATTCCCGCAGGAGAATTCCATTCACAATCGCAAATAATGCCCGGATGAAGGATGGATGAGGATGTCACGAACCCGATCGGCAAAAGGCATTATTTTGTCGCTAAACCCTCTGGACGCGCGCCGCGGGCTTTGCTATCTCACACGCCAAGTTCCGGCGTAGCTCAGCGGTAGAGCAGTTGACTGTTAATCAATTGGTCGTAGGTTCGATCCCTACCGCCGGAGCCAAGATAAGCCCTCTAGGTCAAAGACTTAGAGGGTTTTTCTTTTCACGGATTATTTCACGTAAGGCTGAAAAGTAAGGCTCGCGTAAGGCTCGGGGCGCGGCCCCGGTGTTGGGTCTGTCAGTGCCCCGAGCACTTTTGAGGTTGAGGAATCAAGCCCACCTGTTGCACAATACGCCACAAAATAATGTGGTTTTGGCAGGGGCAGCGACAGGATGTGGAGTTGGGATCAAGGCAGGCTGGACTACTTCCAGTTTGACAACCTCAAGAAGATCGCCCGCTTCGCGCTGAGCCATGACCTCCGCGCTGAGGAACATGACGCCTTGGTGTCTGCGGTTGGCCTGCCCTTTTCGCCCAAACAGGCAGACTACAAACCATGGCGCAACTACGCGCGCACCTTCAAGAGCATGGGGCTGGTATATCAGAAGGGTGAGGCTGCGGAGCCAACCGAGATAGCGAAGTTGCTGGCCGACGATGGAAGCATCACCACAGACGAATACTTTCACTTCCTCGCGGAATACACCTCGTCACCATCACCCGCCCTGAAGGGCTGGGACAGCTCCGCAGACCTTAGATACCCCCTCCTGTTCGCCCTCAAATACCTCCTAGCAAAGGCTGCTAAGGGCCTCGAACAGACGACACTGTCCGAGATTGGCTCCGCTTACGATGCCAGCGGGTTTACAGGCGAGGAGGACGCAGCGGGCTTTGAAGCCCTTGTTGTCACCACATCCGACACCGGGACGATCGACCGGCAACCTGCTGAAAGCCTTCGCGTCCTCGCCCAAATCTCATACCTGAGCCTCGCTGGGAACGTAATATCCGTTTCCCTGTCCCGCGATGATGCCAGCGACGTGTTCGACCAGTTGTCCGCCCTCCCCGGCGAGCCGGTCTCTGACGGCAACGCGGAGATCAAGAGGCGGACCGACCAATTCGTCGCGGCCACCTCCGAATTTGAGCTGGACTACGTGTCGTCAGCTATCAGCGACGTTGAGGATGCGGGCTTCGCGTCGGGCACGTCCTTTGCTGAAGGCGCGAAGTCCCGCAAGACCCACCTCGTGATCGAACGCAACGGCAAGATCAGGGAGGCGTTCTTCAAGGCCAATCCTTCCGCTGCCTGCGACTTCTGTGGGATGGACACGGGGGCTTCCTATCCGTGGACAAATCGTATACTAGATGTTCACCATTTGTTGCCACTGTGTTCTGGTGCGCGGACCTCGAAACAGGGGACGATTCTGGATGACTTGGTGGCTGTTTGCCCAACGTGCCACCGAGGCGTCCACAGGTATTATGACAAGTGGCTCAAGGACCGTGGGCAGAAGGATTTTGTAGACGCCAGCGAAGCGAAGGCAGTCTACGACCAAGCAAAACAAGAATACGGGGCAGCCTGAACATGTTGATGAAAAACACAAATCCCGACGCACCAGAGGCGCGATTTGAGAGCCAGCGGACCTTGATGGAACAGGCAGACGGGAGCGCCGACATCTGCGACGTGATGGAGTCGGTCGGCCAGTCGATTGATGATCTGGTTTACTCAAAGAGCCGGGCGGTCACTTGGTCGGGCGCGAAGCCCCCGAAGCTCACATCATTCAAGAAACTCGGGAAAGGGGTGCCGCTGGTGTCGTTCTTCACCGGTTGCGGCGGGATGGACTTGGGTTTTGAGGCGGTCGGCTTCGAGCACAAGGCGGCATTTGAATTCAACGAGATTTTCTGCAAGACGCTCCGGGTGAACCGGCCCAAGTGGAAGGTTTTCGGCCCCCCCTTCCAAAACGGCGACGTGTCAAAAACAGATGAGATCATCACTCAACTGAGCCCGGTGATCGACACACCATTTGAGGGCGTGTTCGTCGGCGGACCGCCCTGCCAGCCGTTCTCGATTGCCGCAAACCAGCGCTTCTCGAAGGCCGGGGAGAACTTCAAGAGGGTCGGCTTTGCGCACGAGAAGAACGGCAACCTGCTGTTCGACTTCGTGGATTTGGTCGTGCACTTCCGGCCTGCCGCGTTCGTCATCGAGAACGTCCCGGGCCTGCGCGACCTTGACGGGGGCGAACAACTCAGCGAGGCCATCTCGATCCTGACGGCAGCGGGATACAACGTGGAGGAGCCCGAGGTTTGGGACGCGGCGGACTACGGCGTCCCACAATACCGCCAGCGGATGTTTGTCGTGGGTTCGCGGAAGCAGGGCTGTTTCGAGATGCCCAAGAAGCGCGACCACATCGGCGCGGGCAGTGTCTTATCTGAACTGCCCGCGCCTGACGCGCTGAACCACGAGACGCGGCGGCACAAGGTGGCATCCGTTGCCCGCTACATGGTCCTCGACTACGGAAAGCGCGACCAGTTGGGCCGGGTTGACCGCCTGACCCCCTCGCGCCCCTCAAAGACAGTGATTGCAGGCGGGACTAACGGCGGCGGACGCTCCCACCTTCACCCCGAGATACCGCGCACCCTTAGTGTCCGGGAATGCGCCCGCTTGCAGACCTTTCCCGATGACTACAAATTCATCGGCCCGACCGCACGACAATTCACGCAGGTCGGCAATGCGGTTCCCCCGCTGCTTGCCGCCACGCTTGCGACGCAGATCGCAAAGGCGTTCTTCTAGGCCTAGAAGGTCAGGGAAAACCTTCGCTTGCAATGCAGGGGGAAAGGCCCAACCTCTAATGGAGGTGGGCCAAATTGGCGCGCGGTCGATCAAATCCCGGTGGAACGGGAGCCCTGAAACGGGTTCGGCTAGGCCCTCATCGCGGGCGTAAAGACCACCCGCGAGCCGACACAGCAAGTGCAATCCCGGTTGCGCTGGCGTGTCGGCTTTTTTTTGTGCGCCCGCGAGGCTCGCGCCGACTGCCAGCGCTCCGGCAAAATCGGAGACGCCAAATGGGCGAACAACAAGACTTCAACGCCGCCACTGCGCGGCACTTCAACCGGCGGCCCGGCGGGTCGCGCCACCATGCCTATCAGGATGCGGCAGGCAACGTCTGCCTCTGGTGCCGGGGCCGGTCGCCCCGGGGAGGGGCTGCGGTCAGCATCTCGGCCTTGAACTGGCTGCGGGAGCGAGAGGGCGGCAAGTTTGTCCGCGTGACCAACGCCCACGGCGGCCTCGATGAGATTGTGACGCTGGACGAATTGCCCGCGAAGGAGCCGCGCGACGGTCCCGGCGGGGCCTACATCTTCATCGACCCCGAAGACCTGCACGGGCCGGACTTCGCGCCGCTCGGGGATGACGTGCCGTTCTGACACCACCCCGAAAGGCCCGCGCCAGTCATCACCGGCGCGGGCCTGTTTCCGTGGGATCAGGCGCGGCGCATTCGCGCCACCCCGCCGCCGTTCCCTCAGAGGGTCAATGCAGGACCGGCGCGCGCAGTTTCAGCCAGCCCAGATCGGTCGTCGCGCAGAACCATCCGAAGGCCCGGACCACCTTGTGGTCGTGCTGGCGGATCAGGTGCGGCGTGGCGGCGTCGGGATCGCGCACGGCATCGACCCAGACGACCACCCGCCGGTCATTCACCGGCTGGCGCGACAGCATCCCAACCAAGGCCCCGAGGGGGCCGCGCGGCACACCGTAGAGCCGCGCGAAGCGTTCCACATCCGAGGGTGTGGGCCAACCGTCCGGGTTGGCGTCCTCGGCCCAGGAGATCAGCGCCATATGGGCCTGCCGAAGGCGGCGCGGAAACAGGGTCGGGTATGCCTCTGCGATCCGCTGCGACCAGACCAGATCCATCACCCCGCCTCCACCGCCGCGCCTGCGTTCTTCGCCGCGTCTCGGTCGGCCAGCGCCGATGCGATCCGGGCCGTGGCGTTGCGGCGGCCAGACGCAAACTCACGGTCGGCATTCAGGGCGCGCTGGTGCGCCTGTTTCACCGCCGCGATGGCCGCGCGGGCCTGCCGCACATCGTCACCGATCAAGCGTTCGGCCAGTTCCTGCGGCGACACGATCCGCTGCTTTGCGGGCATCCGGTCCAGCAGGGCCGCGACACTGGCGCCCAGAACCCGATCCAGCGTGGCGGCGGCCAGCGCAGCCGCCGTGCGCAACTCCGCCGGGCCAGCGCCCGAAAGCTGCACCATATGGTTCGTGCGCTTGTCGCTGCCCATCCCGGCGCGGGCCAGCGCGACCACCGGCGAAGCCCAGAGCACATCCGAGGCGGACAGGCCCGAGGCCAGCGCGTCGAGCTGGCGCAGGATCGCCCAGCGGTCATCGTC
>HLSNC_1000185_pt1 | contig 73133 bp, 64 predicted proteins | sample HotLakmetagenome_2_FD_14041 | JGI IMG/M metagenome (IMG submission 14041)
GTTCCCTTCTCTTGCCTCTTGCCTCTTGCCTCTTGCCTCTTGCCTCTTGCCTCTTGCCTTCTTAACACCCCACCATGCGATCGCCAACCCTTAGATTATCTGCCTGTTTATTGGGCCTATGGCTCTGTTGGGGAACCCCCACCTGGGCGCAAGTTCTCCGAGAACCCACTCAGGAGGAGGTTCTCAGCCTCGATGAGTTGTTCACTCGCCTAGAAGGAGTACAAGTCCTCTATCTCGGGGAAGTCCACAATCGCCCTCAAGATCAGGCCGCTCAACTCGAGATTTTGCAACGCTGGTATGAGCAAAACCCGCAACTGGCGATCGGTTTGGAGATGTTTGCACGGCCGCAACAAGCCTATATTGACCAATATCTCGCCGGAGAGATTAGCGAAGCGGAATTTGTGGAACTCACGGAATTTGAAACGCGCTGGGGCTTTCCCTGGGAATCCTACGCCCCCATTTTGCGCTTTGCTAAGGCCCATAATCTGCCCGTATTGGCCTTAAACGCTCCCATCGAAGCCATCCGGGAGGTGGCGCGAGGAGGATTTGAAAATCTCTCCCCGCAACGGTTATCAGATCTGCCCCCAGTTGACGAGTTTGACCTGGACAACGCCGCCTATCGTCAACGACTGCGGCAGATTTTTGATGGCTATCATGAGGGTCATGGCTCCAGTGAGGGCTTTGAGAGCTTTTTTAAGGCCCAAATCCTCTGGGATGAAACCATGAGCTACCATGTGGCTCAGTTTTTGCAAACTCACCCCGAACGAGCCATGGTGGTGATTGCCGGACAAGGGCATATTCTCTATGGCGATGGGATTCCCAGTCGGGTTCAACGTCGTCTGGAGGAGATTGAACAACTCTCGCTGGTGTTTGACCCCGATCCTGACCTTTCCTCTACTCCAGAGCGTCCCTTAGCCGATATCATCTGGCACCACGAGGACTCAGAGGAGGATTTAGAACTGCAAAACCGCCCAGATTAACGGGTTTTGACCAGGGAGAGTCCCGCTGAGGGAGCGAGGGTAATTCCCCGCCGTACCGGTTTCACCGGCGGCTGGGGAGGGAGGGTGAACTCATGTTCTGTAATCAGGGTGGCCAGGGCCAGTTTGAGTTCATACAGGGCTAAGGCCATGCCCAAACAGCGACGATTCCCACCGCCAAAGGGATAAAACTCATAAGGGGAGTATTGACGCTCTAGGAAGCGTTCTGGCTTGAAGCTGTGGGAGTCGGGGAAGATGTCTTCTCGATGGTGAGTCAGGTAGATACAAGGGGCGAGGACGGTTTCAGCGGGAAATTGATAGTCCCCTACGCTGAAGGGGTCCTTGGCGATGCGGGGGAACGTCACCAGAGCCACGGGATAGATGCGTAGGGTTTCGTTGCAAACCGCCGTCAGATAGGGCAATTTAAAAACCGCCATGGGGTCGGGGTTGTCGCCTAGGGCCGTGATTTCTTCGATGAGGCGATCGCGGACACTCTCGAATCGATGCACCCAGTACAAGGCCCAAGCCAGAGCGGTGGCGGTGGTTTCATGACCGGCCAGGAGTAGGGTCACCAGTTCATCGCGCAGTTCCTTATCGCTCATTCCCTGACCCTGTTCGTCTCGGGCCAACAGGAGCAAACTCAGGATGTCTTGGCGCTCATCTTGACGCTCTTCTGGGGACTCTTGGCGGCGTTGTTGGATTTCGGCGTAGAGGAGTGCGTCCAACTGGTCGCGGATGGCGAGAAAGCGCCCCCAGGGACTCCAGGGACCGAAATTTCGTTGTAGGGATTGGAAGAACAGCAAGCTAGATTTAACTGGGGAGGCGGTCATGTCCAGAAATGTGGACATGGTACGGCGCATGGTTTCGTACTGGCCCCCCTCATTTAAGCCAAAGACAGCTTGGAGGATGACGCGCATGGTGATTTCTTCGGTGAGCGATCGCACTCGGAACGGTTCCCCTTGGGGTTTGCGGTCAATGGCCTGACCCGTGACCTGGGTGATCATCTTCCCATAGGTGGCCATGCGATCGCCATGAAAGGGAGGCATCAATAACTGGCGTTGCTGTTTATGGGCTGCTCCGTCGAGGAGCAGCAGGGAGTTATCCCCCACCAGAGGACCTAAAATGCCATTGGCTCGGCCGGCGTCAAAGCAACGAGCGGGGGCCGAGAGAATGGTGCGAACATGGTCGGGATGGCTGATAAAGACAAAGCGATCGAAGTTCACACCTAGGCGGGCGTTGAAGGTATCCCCCAGTTTGCTCTGATTCCGTTCCAGGTAGCCGGTTGGATCGAAAATCCACTCGAACAGTTGCCAGTTAGCGGGGGTGTTCGGGGTCTTGAGTGTCACCATGGTTGGCTAATTTTTAGTGGATAGTTGACGTGGATTTTTGACGTGGGTATTTGACAGTTCAATCGTGACAGTTACAACTGAGTTAATTTCCTAATTCAGCCCTAATCCAGTAAGGCTCCAATTAGAATTTTGCATTCAAAAAACGTCCTATCTAGTTTGACTTTTTTAGTAAAACTGGAGGTGAATGCGAGTATTGAGTTTTTCCTGGACGGGTTCGCCCCCTTTAAGATGTTGCTCTAGGATTTTGGGGACATCTTCCGGCTGAACCTGCCAATACCAGGTTTCATCTTGAGTAACCCGCACCGATGGCCCTGTGCTACATTGTCCCAGACAGCCACACCCTTGCACGACAACGCCCTTGGGATTGGCTTCTTGAAAAGCTTGTAGGGTTTTGGCGGAACCATTGAGTTCACACGAACGGTTCTGACAGACGTAGATACAGGGAATTTGCCGGGAGAGGGGGTTGGTTTGTGCGTCAGTCATGGTAGAGCGATCGCCATAGGGTCTTCACTGTTTATGGTAGCGAGTTGTGATGGGCGATCGCGATTCTTCACCGTTGAGGGGATCGTCGGAGGGTATGATAGGCAGTAACTAAGCGCGAACGGTAAACTCCACTATGGTTAAAACGGTTGCGGACGTGATGAGTCACGATCCGATTGTGGTTAAACCCAAGACTCCCATTCAGGAAGCGATTCAAATCATTGCCGAACGGCGGATTAGTGGTCTGCCTGTGGTCGATGACCAAGGGAAGCTGGTGGGAATGCTATCAGAAACGGATTTGATGTGGCGAGAAACTGGGGCAACTCCTCCGGCTTATATCACCATTCTCGATAGTGTCATTTATTTGGAAAATCCCAAACATTACGAACAGCAACTTCATAAAGTTCTGGGACAAACGGTGCAAGATGTGATGACAAAAGGTCATGTCTTTACGACTAAACCCGATTGTGCTTTGCGGGAGGCGGCTCGGCTGATGCACGAGAAAAAGGTTCACCGTCTGCCGGTTCTGGGTGAGGGGAATCATGTGATTGGGATTCTCTCCCGAGGCGATATCATTCGCGCCATGGCCAGCCCGGATCTAGAGGCTTAATTCTCTTGTTCTCCCTGTTCTGACGTTCCTGATTAAAACATGGATATTACACCCGAAGCTGTAAAAGCGCTGCTCGATTCTGATGATTATGGCGATCGCCTCAGTGGCGTCAATAAACTTCACTATATTGATCCGAGTCTCGCGTTTGACTATGTGGTTCCCGTGGTTACAGATGCGAATCCACGGGTTCGCTATACAGCGGTTTGTAAGCTCTCAAGTTTGGGACATCAGAACCGGGAGTTGTCTCTAACTCTGCTGCGATCGCGTCTCTATGATGACCCTGAATTAGATGTGAAAGCAGCGGCGGCGGATGCGTTGGGAGCCTTGAAATTCCGAGAGGCCTACCCGGATTTGGCGCAACTCTACCGCAATAACGAGGATTGGATTGTTCGCCTCAGTATTGTGGCGGCGTTAGCAGAAATGGAAGCCCCCGAAGCGGTAGAATTGCTCCATGAAGCGTTGCACAGTGAGACAGAATTAGTCCAAACTACCGCCATTGGTGCGTTAGGGGAAATTGGCGATCCTCAAGCGGTTCCCTGGATTACTGAGTTTATGACTCACCCAGAACCCCAAACTCGGCAACGAGTCGCCCAAGCCCTCGGACAAATTGGCGGCGAGTCGGTGCAAGAGGCTTTGCAAACTTTGGCCAACGACGAACATCCTCAAGTGGCCGAATGCGCTCAACGTTATCTGTAACCTCTTCAGTCCCTCGCAATTCTGGCTCTGTTATCCTGGAATCATCTTGACGGGTTGAGCTAGCCCTGTTGTTGTCTGAGAGGTTTTATGTCTTCTGTCACTAAAACAACGACCTATCGCTTTGTAGACTGGTCAACGTACGTGGCCGTCTTTGCGATCGCCCTCGTCCTGCTGGCTGGAATGATTAGTCCCATATTTCAACGGCAGATTTTCAATGAGCGCCTTGAGGTAAGTCCAGGAGAAGTTGTTGAATTTAAAACTTGGGAATTGAAGCCCCAGTTAATTGGGGCGATGCGGATTGATGTTGATGCTTCATTCACCAATAATCGCTGGACAACCTATGAACTTCGGGTTTTAGATGAGCAAGGAAATTTGATTGTCTCGGCTTTAAAACAAGCTTGGGTGGAATCAGGAACTTGGCGAGAAGGGGGTGAATCAGGAACCTGGCGGGAAAAAGATGTCGAGGCGGAGTTAGATTTGCAGGCTGGCGATGAGCCGGAAACGATTACTCTTGCCATCAATATTCTCGATTATACCGATACGTCAGGACAACCGGTTGAGGGAGAGTCGGTTCGCTTTCATGTTCGTGTCTTTAATGGGGCGATTGATACTCGTTATCTAATTCCTGGCGTGATTGGAACGGGAGGCTTAGCCTTGTTTTGTGTCCTCTCAACTCAGAATTCAGGTCAAGATACGATTCGTAAGTTTATGAAGGATAGCGATATTGGCGGTCGTGCGATTATGGGCGGCGATAATAATTTGATTTGCTGTCGCTTAAAGATTGTTGCTGATGAAACATCTCCTAGGGTTTTAAATGTTAATCTCTGGCTCACGGATGGCTATGGGGAAAATATTTATGATGACCTAAAACGGGTTTATCTAACATTTCATAGAGATGAGGATGGAGATATTAAGAGGACAACGGGAAATTTTAAACAGTATTTTACATTAAAAAGAAGGGGATCTTACGGGTTCTATATAGAAGTCACTCCCGATGCACCGGTAGATGAGACCGTATTGACCGTCCGGGAAAAGGTGCAGACGGTGACTGGTGTTTCGGTGGTTGAAATTGCCCGAGATTAACCTGGATTTATGAATGAGAAATACGGTCTATTGCAGGAGGGCAAACAATGTTAAGCAAAATCTTGGCAACTATAGCACTTATTCTGGCATTAGTGACCGTTGGGGCGGCCTATTCATCCCGAACGGCGGTCACGTTGCGTCAAGATCAGCAACAGCAACGATATTGGCCCCGCCAAGGAACCTATCTCAATGGTTCTTATCGGTCTGGAACTTGGAACTATTCGGGGAATCGCGCCAGTTATGGGGGAGGCTTTTTTGGGGGTGGAACGGGGTTCGGGAAATAGTCAAAAAATAGTCAAAAAATAGTCAAAAAATAGTCAAAATCTGACCGGTATTCTAGACGGTATTGTGAACTCTTATTAATAGAGGTTTTATGGAATCGAATCACCCTAATTCTACTGATCTAGTCACGGAAGAAACGAACAACCCTGGGGACAATGGGGACGATCGCCCCTGGGTTCCCTTAGGGCGATCGCAACGGAATTTGTTGTTAGGGGCGACGGCCATTTGTTCGGCTTGTGGCTTGGCGGTAGAATTGCTGTTAGGGACGTTAGCCAGCTATTTGGTGGGAAATCAAGCCCTAGCGTATGGGGTGGCGGTGGGAGGATTTCTCGCGGCGATGGGGATTGGTTCATACTTGAGTCGCTTCTTGGTGACGCAGGGCGATCGCAGCCAACAGCAAGAACAATTGCTGCGTCGTTTTATGCAGGTAGAATTGGCGATCGCCCCCTTAAGTGCCTTTTTACCCCTAGGCTTATTTGCCATTTTTGTCGTCGATGGCCCCTTATGGATTGGCTTAAGTCTTGTCACCCTAATTCTGGGAACCTTAGCGGGAATTGAAATTCCTTTATTGACGCGTATTTTTGAACAAGATGATGGGATAAAAGATGCGATCGCCGGAGTTTTGGCCCTCGATTATGCGGGGGCGTTAGTGGGATCTTTGGCCTTTCCAGTGATTCTACTTCCCTGGTTAGGATTATTTCCCTCAGCGGCGATTATAGGGGCTTTCCCCGCCGTGATGGTGGTGATTTTGGCGCAAAACTTCCCCAGTCTGCGATCGTGGCGGGTTTGGGGAGTTGTGATTAGTCTCGTTCTCATTGGCTTTGCCCCTTTAGCGATTCCCTTGAGTAATACCCTAGAGAATAATCTCTATGATGCGCCGATTATTGCCCGAGTGCGATCGCCCTATCAACGCATTGTTCTCACTCGTTGGCGACAGGATGTTCGTCTCTTCCTCGACGGCGACTTACAACTGTCTACGATTGACGAATATCGCTACCACGAAGCCTTAGTTCATCCCGCCATGAGTGCAACTCCTAATCCCAAACGGGTGTTACTACTGGGGGCTGGGGATGGGATGGCGGCGCGAGAAGTGTTGAAATGGCCACAAGTTGAGCGTTTATTGCTGATTGATCTCGATCCGGAAGTGGTGAATCTCTCCCGCCGTCATCCCTTTCTTAAACGAGTGAATCAGGGGGCGTTGGATAATCCTCGCCTGGAGATTCGCATTGCCGATGCCTTTTTAGCCGCCCCAGCTTTAGAGGAGGAATTTGACGTAATTATTGCCGATTTTCCCGATCCCGATCGCCCGATTTTGGCCAAACTTTATGCCCAGGGTTTCTATCGCCGTCTCTTACCCCGTCTCGCCGCCGATGGGGTGTTTGTTAGTCAAGCGTCGAGTTCCTTTTTTGCGCCTCGGGTGATGGCCTGTATTGCGGCGACGCTGGAATCGGTGGGGCTTTCGGTGCATCCTTATACGGTTCAGGTTCCCAGTTTTGGCCCCTGGGGCTTTGTTTTGGCCAGTCGTGAGGCGATTCATCCAGAAACCTGGACGTTGCCGGTGGATACACGGTTTTTAACTCAGCCTCTTTTGGCTCATTTGTTTGATTTACCGGCAGATATTAAGTTTACGAATGTGGCGGTGAATCGTCTCTCTCGTCCGGCGATCGTTGAGTATCAAACTCACAACCGTTGGGATGGTTTTGAGTCGTGACAGGTTAATGTTTGGGATTTAAAATCGATGTGTTGAATGTAAATAAAACCTGTAATTGGAGTATGAACAATGCTAACTTATTTTTGGATTTTTGTGATTCTAGCATTAGGTATTGCTGCCTTTTTTATTGTTCGGCAAAAGCGGCTTGCTACTGTTGGTAAATTTTCTCAGATTGTGCCATTAGAACGCAGTATTTTTACGCTACAAATTGGGGATATTGTTGAATATATGGGAGAAGATTGGGTTGTACAAGGGAAGCTAATGTATGATGACAATGGCTATCAGTGGCAGGAATATCTCTTGCAGGACGGCGATCGCATCCGTTGGCTGGCGGTAGAAGAAGATGATCAGGTTCAGGTTAGTTGGCTAATCCCCACGGACGATTTAGAAATTACGGGAACTCCCCCCAAGCAGTTACAATTTGCTGGGGATGATTACCGCTGCATCGAATCCGGGGAAGCGACGATGTCTCGCCAGGGGATGACGTTAAATCGCAATAACAAACGATGTCAGTATTTCGATTATCGGGGACCTGGAAATCAGGTGATGTCCATTGAGAATTGGGATGGGGATATTGAAGTGACCGTAGGAACAATTATTCGTCCCTCGGAACTTCTGCTATTACCCGGAGATGGCCAGCGGGTGTATGAGTAGAGACCCTAATGGAGTGAGGCAACATACGACAAATCAACGGCTCTTACAAACTCAAGGAGGAGTTGGGAAAGGGCGATCACCCTGCCACAATCAACACCGTGTTACACATTACAAATTCGCAGTTGTTTCTTGATTAGATTTATGGCATAGTAATTACAGAATCACTCCCACCGTTCGAGGCTATTACAGCCCATCTCCCCACCTCATCCAAGTTCCCATGTCTCCCCAGTCGGTAGACTCATTGCGATGCGACAGAACCGTTGATGGGGTGACGCCTCCACTTCGCCAAGAGGACTCAACTGAATCATGACTCATGATGTCACCACCATCTTCACCGAGGTGGAAAACCGGGCCAAGCATCTCGTCCAATCCTGGGGGAAATTTCGGGTGGACATGGAACGATACTTACCCGAAAGCTATCAGCCGGAGATTCAGAACCTCTCCGCAGGCCTCGAAGCGGCGTTACAGACTCTACTCCATGACCTGAGTCACCCCACCCTCACCCTCGCCACCACCGGAACCACCAGTAGCGGCAAAAGTAGTCTCGTGAATCTCCTCTGCGGTGCCGAGATTATGCCCGTCGCCGTTAGCGAGATGAGTGCAGGCATCGTTACCATTGAATATAGCCCCGAGAGTCTCTTGGTCATCCCCCAGACTCCAGACGCTACCTGGGACTGGGGAGAATGGCGAGGTTTGAGCGATTCAGAGTTTCAGACTCGCCTGCATGATGTGATGTTGAAGTTTATTGACACTCGTGAACTTCAACCGGACTTGTCTTCGCCTCAATTTTATATCCGCTATCCCTTTCGCCTCGCCTCTGAACTTCAACTGCCTCCAGGTGCCAAAATCAGACTGATGGATTTACCCGGCTTAGCCTCGGTGGGGGATGAAGCCAACCGTAAGATTATCCAACAGCAATCGGGGAAAGCCTTATGTTTGGTCACATACAATAGTGCGGAAACGGATCAGCAAAAAGTCAATCAATTGTTAGATGAGGTTGTCGCCGAAGTCAAGAAACTGGGTGGCTCTCCAAGTCGAATGCTTTTTGTTCTCAATCGAATTGATGTGTTTCGGGATGATAAGACCTGGCCCGAGTCGGAAGCTCGTTTTACAACCCGGACAGTTGATTCGATTAAACAGGCTCTGAAACGTTATTTACCGGAATATCAGCGAGAGATTGATGATATCCAAGTCACGAAACTGAGTACTCTAGCAGCCTTGCGGAGTCTTCAGATTCAATCTGAGGATCGCTCGGTCAGTAATCAGGCTTGTCAAACGGCGGACAGAAAATTCAATAGTTTGATTGGTGAGGATATTCTCGATGATTTACCCCGTAAACCAGAGAAGTGGACGGATCATGATCGCGATCGCGTGTCCCAGAAATTATGGCAGGAATCCCACGGTGAGGAGTTTGAGGAAGCGTTAAAGAGACATATCGCTGACAATTTCCCCCAGCTTGTGCTTGAAGAACTGATGGCTCAGTTTAAGGAAGACGGGGGAAATGCGGTCATTGAGTGGTCACAACAAACCCTCCAGGCGCTCTTGCAGAGTTCTAAGGAGAAATATGAGCAAGAGGTCGAACAGCTTAAACATATTCGTCATGCTCTTGAGCAGTTTCTTGGGGAGGGGGCGAAAGAAATCCGACGCCCTTTTGAGGAATTAGAGGAAAAGTTAAAGGAAAGGTTGGGGGACAACCAGACCCCTGGGGGTGAGAGTGATGTTATTGATCTCCTAGAGAATCTTCCCGAGAAACTTGGGTCTATCCCAAGGTATAGCGGTTTAGTTGAGCCCCTCATTCCTCTTCGTGGATGGAACCGTGAACTCAGGCGTAATGTTAACACCGTTCTGGAGTCCGTCGCGAGTTCTCTAGAAGACCAGTCGATCAACCTAGAAGAACCTGTATTTACGTTGGTCAACTATGAGCATAAGAAAGCACTTGAGAAGGATTTAGAAACGCTCAATACGGTTGGCTATTCGGGGTCTTTAGCTCGAAAAGGGGGAAGCAAAAAAGTAACATCAGATGCAGACAAACAAAACCTACGAGACATCAATAAGTCCCTCAATCAGCTCAGTGTTTCCCTAAGTCATGTCTTAGAGGATGTTATTCAGGCAACCTACACCGTAGAGTCAGGGCGGATGTACAGCGCCTTATCCTGTTTATTTACACACTATTTAAATGAAATGGAGACAGGGTGTCATAATCTTGCACCGGATTATGGTATAAACTTTCCCAAGCACAGCCTCGCTCAAATTGACGTCAGTCGAGAAAGTCCCCCCGTTCACCTCAAATCAGGGTTTCCCATTACCACCACAGAAGAACAAGAAGCCTACAAAGTTAAGAAAGAGGGACGAATTTGGTGGACATTATGGCTGTGGAAAAAAGTCGATTATAAAACCCAATATCGAAATCGTAGCGTCGATAATGCTGAAATCCCGAGTGCTGAAGTGATGTTAAACGATTGGACTAAGCAGGTTGGACTCGCGCAAATGGAAATTGTTGAGCGAACAGGTAGCTGGCTTCTAGAACAAGTCAATTCTCTGAACGCCAATGTGGCGGAGGTCAATCACGACATCCTAGAGCGATATAAATCTAGGTTGGATGAGGCTCACAAAAACGTTCAGGAAAACCAGCAGCAAGACGAAACCAATTTGCAGCTCCTTCAAAAACAAGTTGCGACACTTAGTCATCAATTATCTTGCTTTCGCTTAAGTGAGATAATTGGTGCGAAAGATGATTGATATTGAAATTGAAAGAAATAGGAGAATCAGCGAATGTGTCCTAAAAAAGACAAGTCACGTCCAATTAAAACGTCAAAAGATAGCGATAAAACTGACGGCGATGCAAATCCCCTACAATTCTTGAAAAGAAACGGACAAGCAGCATGGGAAGCAGTTAAAAAACAAGTCAATCCAGACTTTAGCCAAGAAGAGGATGATAGTTCGAAGCAAAACCTTTACCAAAATCCACCGTTTGACATTGAAGATACTGATCCAGAGAACTCAAGAGAAACGATTGCAAACACTGACCATCAACCGATTACTGACCATCAACCGATTTACGTCCAGCAACGCATCACGGCCGAATTGTGTTTAATCGTTCCAGCATGGCTAGTGAGCAATCTGACTCCTCCGCAAACGTTAACCCGAGAGGAAATCTGTCACCTGATTGACAATTGCGCCTATTTCTGTTGTCTTCCATCGAGAGATTTAGACTCTCTTGAACAGGATTTGCAACCCACCTCGGAGCCAATTCTTCACAGTGAACGGGATGTTTACATTCGCATTCAAATTGAAAATGGGGAGGACATGATCGACAATTCCAGTTGTTATGGTCTCAAAAAACGCTTACCCCAGACAGAAACTGGCGAACTTCAAGAGCGCCTGCTTCTCGCCAACCTATCGGGCCGACAGCATTTTAACCGCATCTAACCCCCCTCATCTCCTATGGATTGGAAAACCGCCTCCTCTTACTACACCAGCCGTCTCGATGACGCGCTCACCCTCTCTCACCACGCGCTCAACTTGGCCAACTTACCCCAGGCGGAGGTTCCCAGAGACTTGAGGGAACGATTGCAGCAAGAAGTTGAACCCACACGACGACAACGCGATCGCCTCAAAAAAGGAGAATTTCGTATCGCCGTTGTCGGCTTAGAGAAAGCGGGAAAAAGTACCTTCATCAATGCCTGGTTAGAATGTGACCTACTCCCAGCCAAAGGGGGACGTTGCACCTTCACCACCACACAAATTTACTCGGTGGCCAGTGAAGCCGAACAACGGCTAGAAATCAAAGTTCGGAGTGAGGAACAGTTTGAGGCCTTTTTGCAAGAGTTGGAACAAAGCGAGGCCAAAGAAGATCTCAAAACCATTGACGCGAATCGGCAAACCTTAGCCAACGTCCGACATGGCGGCGACTTAACCTTTCCCTTCACCCGTCTCGAAGATATCCGCGAACCGCTCAGTCAATATGTCGCCAACGATCGCTATGCTTATGCTGTCTTAGAGGCGCGACTTTACACTAATCAACTGGCCCAAGCTGATGGCATTGTCTTTTATGACGTTCCCGGTTCCGACTCCGGCTTAGCCAAACACGTGGATGAAGCACAGGCGATTCTCTCCGACTGCGATGCGGTGATTGTCATCCAACGCTTTCGCAGCATCCGAGAAGCAGAACTGCAAATCATCCAATTCACGGAACAAGGAGATAAAAACGTCAACATCGCCGAGAAGCTGTTTGTCTTTCTCAGTCATATCGACAGCCTCGGGAGTGCCGAAGCCTTGCAAACCCATATCCAAGAAGCCGCCGACGACTGGCGAAAACGGGCCAACTTACCCAAACATCGCATTGTAGCGGGTTCAGCGGGGGCCTATCTGGTCTTGAATGGCCTGGCCAATCCCCAAACTCAATCAGAAATTGGTCGTCCCGAGGGGGTGCGATCGCGCCTCGAAAGCCTCACCCACTGCCAAAACCTAGACGAGTTAAGCCAGCAAGCCACAGGGATTCCCGACATCAAAGGCCGAATTGAGACCTACATCAACACTGAACGAGTCTCTGTCCTACAAAAACGCTGCGAAGCCTCCCTCGAAACCACCTTCAACACCGCCAAAGACATTTATCATCTCGTCCATCAACGCTATCCCGAAAATCCCGAAGAAGCCAAACAGCGGGAAGAAGAAGCACAACGAATTGAGTTCACCCAATGGTGGTCTCAGAAATGGGAGCAAATCAAAGCCGATTTACAAGACTTTTACCGCGCCAGTACCATTTCTGAGGGGTCAAAACTGCGGTTTAATGCCTCAGAAAGCTTGAAAAAACTCAGACAACGCTACTTACAAGTCCTAGAAAGCGAAATGCAGCAACTGCGGCAAACTACCCTGGAGAAACGAGAGCGTATTTTTGCCGCCAACTCTAACCCTGTCTTTGACCGGACTAAGGCGAACATTGCCTGGCGAGAGGATTTGTATAACGATGTCAAATACCATTTAGAGGCGATCGCCGACCAATTGGCGATCGAATTACAAGAGCAATGTTCCATCTTAATTGCCTACATGACCCAACAGCTTTGGGGAAGTTCCCAAGTGGAATCCCGCCTAATTCAAAACGCGGACTCTTACCTGGACAAACTACAACATAGCCTGCGAGTCTTATATTTACGGTTCGCTCGTCCCGTTGCCGATGCCTTAATTCGCGGTCCCGTCAAGAGTGACACCCGCCGCAGCATCATTAAAAATCTCGGGGTCGATATTGAAATTTTAGATAACTATTATAGCGGCGATGAACCGGCACTTCGGGTCTTAAAACGCTATGCCAATTATGGCTTTCAACTCCTCCTTGATAGTGCCTTGCGCCAGGAAGTCTTAGGAGTCCGAGAAATTACCAATCTCATTGAAGCCTTTGACGAGTTTAAAAATCCTGAAGATGAGGTGATTTTTGAGGTTGAGACGGACATTAAGATTTTTGAAGAATACTTGCAAATTGCCGTTTTTAATGCTGCTAGTTTAGAATCCTATGCTCTGCAAGAACTCCAGGGATTACTAGACAAATTCCGAGAACTTAAGGGGGCCTGGGATGGTGTGGCGATGAATGAATGGTATCGAGGCAATCCGGCGTTACTCTCAGAACTTCCAGCAGCGTTGCAACCTCGGGAATTGAACCTAGAAGTGAGCGATCGCCTACGCCAACTCGGGACGGCGATCGAGCATATGCAAACAGGTTTATCAGAGTTTCCATAGTGGTATACTTCAGACCATAGGGACTGACTCATTGCCAGGCAAATTCTAGAGAGTTAGCTAATCGGCATCATCATCCTGAGAGGCCGTACAACGTTTATGCTTGAAAAGATAGAACTTTATAATTTTAAAAGTCATCCATCGACAGCGCTCAACCTAGACAGTTCACGCCTTCATGCACTGGTAGGACAAAATAGTTCTGGGAAAACATCAGTGTTGCAAGCCCTACATTATCTAAGCCGGCTTGCAGATTCACCCTTTAAAAACATATTTGGACATCAACGAGCGCCAGAATTTCTGACAACGATGGGACAAACTCATCTGTCTGTCAGCGCCAGTGGCTTCTGGGGATATCAGAAAAACCGACAACCCTGGCAAGCCTCCTATCACTTTGAGAAACAGCAAGAGAACAAATGGCTTCCAAGAGTATCCTGGACTCTTGCTGACGATACGGGACACGCGCAAGGTTGGGACAGTTCCTTAAGTGCCACCCCATTTCCAATTCCTCAGGCTTTAAGGTTTGCCGTTCATCTCAAATTGGTGGCAACCAATCTTGCCAAACCAGCTTATAGTGAAGCCATTACGCCACGAGTTGAATTTGATGGTTCTGGATTAGCACCCACCCTAGACTATCTACGTAGCGAAGCCCTAGATAATTTTCAAGCCTTGCAGGAGATGTTGCAGCGGGTTGTCCCCGGCGTTCAGAAAGTCGGAGTCAGACGGGCCAAAGTTCTCACGAACCGCCAACGTTTAATTGAAGTCGATGGAAAGTCTATTTCTTATGAAGAAAGCCAGGAAATGACAGGACAAGAAGTTGTCTTAGATATGAATACGGGTGAGCGTATTCCAGCCCATGCTATTAGTGAAGGAACGATTCTCACTCTAGGTCTTTTGACGGTTTTAATGAATCCGACTCTACCCAACTTAGTGTTACTCGATGATGTGGAACAAGGACTGCATCCTAAAGCGCAACGGGAGTTGATGACGGTTTTCAAAGAGATTATTCAGGCGAATAAAAATCTGCAAATTATAGTGTCAACGCACTCCCCGTATATTGTCGATGAGCTAACTCCATCCCAAGTTCATGTTTTAAGTCATCGAAACTCAGGCTTTACTCGTTCTAAACGATTAGACGAGCATCCTGATGTGGACTGGGCTAAACAAACCTTAACCACCGGTGAGTTTTGGGATGCGGAAGGAGAAGATTGGATCGATGCAGTTGAGGTCAATGATTGAGTTTGTTGTCATTCTATCTTGATGAGATTGAGAAACGACTGATTCGAGTTCTTCTCGAACTGAGTGTAGAACCCAACGACTGAGTTAATTCTCAATCCAACCCTCAACCCTCAACGATAGAACAGGATTTATTAACTTTTGCTATTCACTTAATTGCGTCCAACAAGTTTATCTCGCAAGTGTTTAATACGATCGCGCAAACTGGCCGCTGTCTCAAACTCTAAATTCTTGGCCGCCTCTTGCATCTCGGCTTCAAGCTGTTGGATCAATTCTGGAATCTGGGATAACGGAATCTCATCGACTTGTTCATACGCCGTATCCAATTGTTGCCGATTTAGCCGTCGGGAAATTTCTAAAAATGAGAGAATGGAGTTATCAATGCTTTTAACAATCGAGGTGGGCGTAATCCCATGTTTCTCATTATAGGCTAACTGAATCTCCCGCCGCCGCTGGGTTTCGGAAATGGCTTTCTCCATACTTTTGGTGAGATTATCCGCATAGAGAATCGCTTGTCCCCGCACATGACGCGCCGCGCGGCCGATGGTCTGAATCAGCGATCGCTCGGCCCGCAAAAACCCCTCTTTGTCGGCATCTAAAATCGCCACCAGGGACACTTCCGGTAAATCTAACCCTTCCCGCAACAGATTTACCCCAATCAAGACATCAAACTCTCCCTGACGCAAGGATTGTAAAATCTCAATCCGTTCAATGGAGTTAATATCGGAGTGGAGATAACGCACCAAAACTCCCCGCTCTTGGAAGTATTCCGTTAAATCTTCTGCCATGCGTTTGGTGAGCGTTGTCACCAGAGTGCGTTCCTTGCGGGAGATGCGATCGCGGATTTCTCCTAACAAATCATCCACCTGTCCCTCCGTGGGTCGGACAAAAATTTCTGGGTCAACCACTCCCGTAGGACGAATAATTTGCTCAACCACTTGTCCGTCCGACTGTTCAATTTCCCACTCTCCGGGAGTCGCCGAAACAAAGACACATTGCCGAACTTTTCGCCAAAACTCATCGGCTTTCAAGGGACGATTATCCGCCGCACTAGGAAGACGAAAGCCGTGGTCAATCAAAATCCGTTTTCGGGCTTGGTCGCCGTTGTACATTCCCCGAATTTGCGGAACCGTCACGTGAGACTCATCGACGACTAACAACCAATCTTCAGGGAAATAATCCACCAAACATTCCGGCGGTTCCCCCGCCTGTCGTCCCGCTAAATGTCGCGAGTAATTTTCCACGCCATTGGTATAACCAACCTCTCGCAACATCTCTAAGTCATAGCGTGTTCGTTGTTCCAATCGTTGCGCTTCGAGGAGTTTTCCGGCTTTCTCTAATTGACTCAATTGATAGTCGAGTTCCGCTTGAATGTCATCACAGGCGATATCGAGGCGATCGCCTGGAGTCACAAAATGTCGCGCTGGGTAAATTCGCAACGTATTGACACTATATAGAACCTGTCCTGTCACCGGGTCAACATAGCGAATGGCATCAATTTCATCGCCAAAAAACTCAATGCGAATAATCCGATCTTCATAAGCCGGGCCAATTTCGACGACATCCCCTTTAACCCGAAACTTACCCCGTCCCATTTCTAAATCATTGCGTTGATATTGAATGGTAACTAAATCCCGCAACAATTGCCGCTGGTCAATCTCTTGCCCAACTTGAAACAGAATCGAGGCGTTGAGATATTCACTGGGAATCCCGAGTCCATAGATACAACTAATGGACGCCACCACAATCACATCCCGCTGTTCAAATAAAGAGCGTGTCGCGGAATGGCGCAACATATCAATTTCATCGTTAATCGAAGCCGTTTTCTCAATATACGTGTCGCTGACGGGGAGATAGGCTTCTGGCTGATAGTAGTCGTAATAACTGACAAAATACTCAACGGCATTGTTGGGGAAAAATCCCCGCAACTCATTACAAAGTTGCGCTGCAAGAGTTTTATTGTGGGCCAGAACGAGGGTGGGTTTGCCTAGATTTTCAATCACTCTCGCCATGGTATAGGTTTTTCCCGTTCCCGTTGCCCCTAGTAAGGTTTGGAAACGGCGATTTTGTTGTAACCCCTGGCTGAGTTGAGTAATGGCTTGAGGTTGGTCGCCAGTGGCTTGAAAGGGAGAAGTAAACCCAAAAGATGTCATGGTAAAATTTATTAGAAGAAATCCCAGAATTAGCTTGACAAAAAAGTAGGAAAAGTTTAGAGTGGTATCACATAGGCTAGAGTTGCCCGTCTTGTGCCTAATTTTGCCATATTGAGGAGATTGTGATGGGATTCAGCGTCCTAGGACTGTTGCTGCTGAGTTTGCAAGCCGCCCCTGATGCCTTGCAACCTAACAATGTGGCGGACTTTGTCGTGTTCGAGACGGACGTGATGGAACCGGTGGCCGAGGGGGAAACCCTACGATTGTACGATGTCCATGTTGCCATTATGTACGATCGCACCCAGCGTTGGTGTGAGCAAGAGGAGTCTCGCGAACAGCTAACCTGGACGTACGCCGCCGATGGGGGAAACCTGGACTTGGGAGAGTTTGCGATATCCTGTCGCGATGCCCGACGAGTCTCCCGTCGTTATCGCTTAGACTCAGACCTCGATTTTATTGTCCCCGAAGGCCGTCAGTCCCGTTGGCAGCGATTTGTGAACCAGTCTCATCCGTTGCCCGAGTCGGACTCTCGGGTTGAACCTGATCCTATCCCGAATCGCAAATAAAGCTTAGCAGAGGCGATCGCAATCCAAGACAAACCCCGGCAAAACATCCTCCCCAGACAGTTGTGAGGGAGAATTGACTATCTCCACGGGTAGCTGAGGGCGATAAATGCGAACCGTTCGAGAACTTGGGTCAATGAACCAGCCTAAACGAGTTCCATTCTCCACATATTCTTGCATTTTCTCCTCTAATTTGGGCAACGAGTCAGTTCGCGATCGCAATTCCACCACAAAATCGGGACAAAGGGGCAAAAATCCCTGTTTTTCCTCCGCCGTCAACCCCTGCCAACGTTGCCGAGGAATCCAAGCCGCATCCGGCGAACGGTTAGCCCCATTGGGGAGTTTGAACCCCGTCGAGGAGTCAAAAGCGATTCCCAATTGCGTCTGACGATTCCACAATCCCAATTCTAAACAGAGTTCAAAATTACGACGTCCCGTTTCCCCACCCGTCGGAGGCATAATAATCAAAGTTCCGTTAGCATTGCGTTCAAACTGCAACTCCCGGTTATCCTGACAGAGTTGGAAAAACCGCTCATCGTCGAGATGGAGTGCGTCCGTATTTAGAGTTAAGCTATTCATCGCGGGGCCAATCGCCCTCCTCGAAACCATCTAGCCTCTATCGTAAACTCCAGCCCACCCAGCCGCCACCGACCATGCAACTGATTCTCTTCAGCAAACCCGACTGTCATCTCTGCGAAGGCTTACAAGAAAAACTCGAACAAATTGAGTTTGTCTCCCTAGAAATACGGGATATCACCGAAAATGAAGAATGGTTCCAACGCTATCAATACGAGGTTCCCGTCTTGTTCGCGGTAGATGCGTCTGGGGGAGAACACCCCATCCCCCGTCCCTCGCCGCGATCGAATGTGGCACAATTGCAGCAGATGTTACAGAAGTATGATTCTGCCTCCGGCTAAAACAATCGCCAAGCGATGGGTTGTCTTCCCTATCGAAGTGGTGCGTTCCGGCAAGTTCTAGATTGTCGGTTCAGTCCCAAAATTCGATGAAGCCGGAACGCATCCTACCTGATTTCGGTTCCCTGTTCCCTGTTCCCCGTTCCCCGTTCCCTTCTTTTGCCTCTTGCCTCTTGCCTCTTGCCTAAATTATGAAACTCCGTGAACTGCTTGCTGCAATTCCCAATCTAAACAGCCTCCCCGAACATCCCTCCTTAGAGATAGAAATTAAGGGACTCAATACCAACTCCCATGCTTGTCAGAAAGGAGAATTGTTTATTGGAATGCCGGGAACCCGAGTCGATGGCGGTGAATTTTGGCCTGGGGCCATTGCAGCGGGGGCTGTGGCGGCCATTGTCTCGGAGGCGGCGTTGCGGAAATATCCGGCCCAGTCCGGGGAATGTGTGATTGCGGTTGCTGATGTCACGACGGCTTGCGGGTATCTCTCTAGCTGCTTTTACGGCTATCCCGGACAAACCTTGCCCCTGGTGGGAGTGACAGGAACCAATGGCAAAACCACCACCACCCATTTAATTGAGTTTCTACTGCAAGAATCGGGCAAATCCCCAGCCTTATTTGGTACGCTTTACGCCCGCTGGCAGGGCTTTGAACAGGTGGCAACTCATACGACCCCGTTTTCCGTCCATTTACAGGAAAAACTCGCTCAAGCCCGAAATGCCGGGGCTGAGGTGGGGGTGATGGAAGTCAGTTCTCATGCTTTGGCCCAGTCGCGGGTGTTGGGTTGTGAGTTTGAGGTGGCGGCGTTTACCAATTTGACGCAAGACCATCTCGATTATCACGAGAATATGGATGAGTATTTTGCGGCTAAGGCGTTGTTGTTTTCGCCCCAGTATTTGAAAGGACGGGCTGTGGTAAATGTGGGGGATGCCTATGGGCAATTGTTGGCTGATCAGATTCCGGGCGATCGCCTTTGGACCTATGCTTGTGAGGATACCTCGGCGGATTTGTATACGGAGAATCTCACCTATACGCCAACAGGAGTATCGGGAACCATTCAGTCGCCTCAGGGGTCGGCGGCGTTTTCTCTACCGTTGGTGGGCCAGTATAATTTAGAGAATATGTTGGCGGCGGTGGGTGTTGTTCTGCATCTGGGTGTGACGTTAGAGGATGTGGTGGCGGCGTTACCTCGCTTTACGGGAGTTCCGGGGCGAATGGAACGGGTACAAGTGTCGCCCCAGCAGGAGGTGAGTGTAATTGTGGATTACGCCCATACACCGGATAGTTTGGAGAATTTGTTGCAGGCGGCCCGGCCGTTTATTCCGGGGCGGATGTTATGTGTGTTTGGCTGTGGGGGCGATCGCGATCGCACGAAACGGCCCTTGATGGGAGGGATTGCGGCCCGATTGGCCGATGTGGCGATCGTTACCTCAGATAATCCCCGAACCGAGAACCCCGATCGCATTATTAACGATATCCTAGAGGGGATTCCGGGAACAATTAAGCCCTGGGTGATTCCCGATCGCGCCGAAGCCATCCGCCGAGCCATTTTAGAGGCAAAACCGGGGGATGGGGTGTTAATTGCTGGAAAAGGCCATGAAGATTATCAGATTTTAGGGACAGAAAAAGTCCATTTCGATGACCGAGAACAAGCACGAGAGGGGCTAAACGCCCGTCTGAAAAATTGATAGTTTGATGATAGTTAATTCTTTGACCGTTCTCGTATCCTGGATGATTGGCGGTATCACACACGTCCTCTATTCTGGCTTTTTTCTCTGGCTACTATTAGGGATTTCCAATGACCGACTTCCGTTAATGACACCGTCAGCCAGTAATAGTCCCCTGTCCACCGAGTGGCGAGTGATTGATACTCATCCTGTGGGGGTTCCTTGTCGCTGGAACTCGGAGTTATCTCTGGAGGAAGTGCGGGATTCGTTGATGTTTGAGGAGTGGGCGATCGAACGTCGTCTCACCTGGGGACAACGATTCCGCAGTCAACCCCATGATGGAGAGACCTTTTTCTATGATGATCAGGGTTCACCTTGGTTATTTGTGCCGTTTTCTACTTTAACGGGCAAATCTCAAGGCTGTTTTGTTCCCTTTAAAGACACCTCAATTAAAGCGATTCCTGAGTAATCCTGTCAATCTAAAAACAGTCAGGCTATGATTATTAAGAGTAGGTTGGGTAGAGCAGCGTGAAACCCAACCCGGTCGTTGAACTCAATCCAATTCGTCATTTGGTAAAATTATGTTACACAGCTACGAAGCCATCTACGAAAATGGTCAACTGAAGTGGCTCAATGACCAGCCTGACGTGACCCATTCCCGAGTCATCGTCACTATCGTTGAAGATATTGAGGCCACTCAACCGGAAACTCGTCCGAAGCGACGCTTTCCTCCGGCTTCAATTGCTGGAAAAGGGGAGACAGTAGGAGATTTAGTGAGTCCCATTGTTGATGAAGAGAATGTTTGAAGAAAAATTGATAGCAACTTACAAACCCTCGCGGTAGAGTCCAAAAATCCCCTCCTGGGAGGGGTAGGGGTGGGTTCGCCTACAATTTGATATCCAACGCTAAACAACGACGCTGTATTCTGAGAATACCCTTATTTAGACCCAAGCTGTTTATACCTTTCAAACCTTTCAATAATAGGAGCCGCTTTACTGGAAAAAAGACTGGAAAAAAGATCCAGAAAGTCCTCGCTCTCTTCAATCAGATCCTGCAACTCATTAACAGAAGTTGTAAGTTTTTCGTTCTCCTTCTGTAACTTGTTATTTCTATCTGCCAGCTTTTTATTTTCTTTCCGAAGCTGTTGTTTATCTATGGTTAGACTTCGATACTCTTTGAGTTCATCCAACTCTTTTTGATGCTGTCTGTTTGATATTATTAGAACTACCAATAATATCAAAGCGACAAGCCAACCCAATAACATTACAAATTTTCTGCCAGTCCTTTCACCTCCTCGAAATTCTCCTGATTCTGCTGCTGAAAATCTCCCAAAAAAAGATTGATTTTTTTTTAAAGGTATCCATCCTTCATTAGAATCAATCTGGTTCGACAAGCCTCTCCAGACATTTTGATTTTTTAGGTTCGTCTCAGACACATTGGGAGCAACAATCACCAACAATAAGCCATCTCCTTTTGGAAAAGAGAACCGCATCAATTCATTTCGTAAATCTGCCTTGAATGTAGATAGATTAGCAATTTTGGCTTCCGATGATGATGACTCAGAACCTTCTAGTCTAGAAATTTGTTTCGCCAGATTTTCCATTTTAGAAAAATCCACCTGAAAGCCAGGTTCTGTCGTTTTCGAAGAAATAATTTCATCGAGTTGAGCCGCCAACTGATCCCCCAATGGTTGCTCATCTTCCCCCAAAGCCTGAATTACTAAACTTCTTATATAAGATTCATCAGCCTGATCTGCAACCCACAAAACAAAATTTCGAATCTTACGATTTTGGGAATCAACTCGTTTAGAAGATGTTAAACTATTCACCAACAAAGCCAGTTTATCTCCCTGACGTTGCAGGATCAGAGCAAAATCATCGACATCTACTTTAAACTTGGGGAGTTCTGGGGGTTTATCAATCTTTTGCTGTCCATCTAGCCAACAGTAATCCTTGGAAACCCCACGGCTTTTAACATAAATTTTAATCATTGCATCTCCTGAGTCAGTTATCTTAATAGATGGTTACCCTGCACAATCTCCATTTTATCCCCAATTCCATAGGAAAAACGGCTAACTGCATTCCGCAGGGAAGCATTCTTACTAAAAATGCTAAGAATGCGATTTGGCCAAAAATTTTGCTTCTTATCTAAATGTAATTTCACCAAAAAGGACAACAACACTTTTAATGGTATTTCTGTATCTTTAGGTTGATAGGATTCATCAGGACTACACCTTCTATAGCAAAACGTTGGTTGATCATCTTCATTTTCTTCAATCCTGGAAAAAATGATGTTGCCAACGGTTTGAACGGGCGTGATAACCACAGCAACCTTAGGCAACAACTTTTCACTATTTAACCGATTTAATACTTCAGTATAACCCTCTTCAACTCTCTTGAAGAGTTTACTAGGGTCATCCTGCATATACTTCTCACATTTAACTGGAGCTAAAATAACCAGACGCGGAAAGTCTAAGTTTTCATAAACCGTCTTAAGTAGGTCATTAATTCTATCAGGCTTATTATATTCATTATGATATTTTCCATCCTTCTCCATTAAACGTGCAGCGTCGATAGGGACAACAATAGCCGCTGATTCCCGAATTAAGGTTTTAACTTTTTCTAGCTTGTCAATTTTGTCTTTATCTTTATTTTTTGTATCAATCCATCCACCTGGGTAGTCTTGAAACTGGATTTTGAGCACTGGCTTTGCCCCAATTTCACCTAACTGAAAGCGATGAAAAATCGGGTCATCAACAGCAGTTCCTGCGAGCCCTTCTTCAGATTTAATGCTATCTCCAACCATACTTTTAAGGTCTTGAAGACGCTTGTCTAAAATGGATTCTGTTTCTTGGTCAGCCTGAAGTTGTAAGTCTTGACTAATTGTGTCAAATTGGTCATACATTGCTGCCAACATACTAGTTTTTCCAACCCCAGAATGTCCTAACATAGTAACTTTTAAGGGTTGATTGTTGAATAGTTTTTCTAAAAAAAATGACATACCAGTCTCCTGATGTAAAAAACGGATTTTCAATTTTTTTATGCTTTGTAAGCTTTTGTTAAATTTTCTATTTCAGTGTTGATAGTTTTAAGGTTGTTCACCCAAATCTGTACAGAATCAACTTGCTCTTGAAGCTTGCCAAACTCAGAAGTCCAGATTTTCTCCTTGTTATCTAGTAAAAACTCTCTCCATTGATCTTCAGCATTTTTAGCTCGTAAAATCCTATCACAAAACTCTTCCACAATTGCAAAAGAGGCTTGACTTGGCTCGACAAAAAAATCTTTCAAGGACTCTTCACAGTTATACACGGCTTCTCTATATGAAGACTCCAAGTTTTCTGCAATTTTTTTAGCTTCATCCCCTTTTGTTAATTCATAGGCGTTGTCAGGGTTGAGTTCATCGAGTTGGCGGCGAATCCGATGCTGAATCAAACCTCGATAAGATAGTGTAAATTCCGAGAGAATTTGGAAGCTAGTTTTGAGTTCAGAATACTCTTTTGGCATATCCTGCGCCACTTCCGCAATAAACTCACAGCCACGCGCATCGGTTAAACCGCCGAGTTCACATTTATCAATCAAAACGTTAGCGACTTTCTCCTTAGCTCCTTCAATCGTCTTTTTTAAACCCTCATCCATTTCCAAAAACTTTAAGGAGAGACTGGTTCTTAAATCCTGGAGGTATGCGGTATAAGTATCTCGATAGGCTCCTTTGTTGCGTCGGAGTTCCTCAATCTCGTCCAGACTCGGAAATTTCACATCGTCACGACACTTAGTGAGCACTTGCTCGATTTGATTTCTCAAATTCTCGTCAGGGGTATCACGGTTTTCGATCAACTCACCCATCAGTTTTTCAAGTTCATTAGTAATCACATTCCAAAATTCATCAAACTTTCTAAAATATTGTTTGATGATAGTATTGTGACTAATTTTGGGCAGAATCGATTGAGCCGCCTCTAAATCACTTTTCAGAGCTTGGAGACTGCTGTCTAAACTTGTAATCTTCTCCTGGGCGTAAGTTTGATCGAGTTCCGTAATGTTGGTTCGTAGCTGGTTGAGAACCGTCTCAAGAACGTGAGTATTAGCTTCCTCTGGCGAGGAACAATCGGCAATGACAGACTCTAACACCGGCATCCTAACCGCGTTGCTGTCTAAATCTTGCTTCAGGGAACGACACCCCTCTTGATTCTCACCATTGCTATCTGCATTCAAGACAAAAATAGAACGGCGGGATAGGTTATTCAGGGCTTGGCTGGCTAGATTATATAGTTGTGTGTCTCGTTGCTCGAAGTTAGCCCGATCTTTAGAAGGTTTGTACATAAAGAGGATAAAATCCACTTCTTGACCTAATGCCTCAATGACCAGACTTTCATCCCCTAACCGAAAGTCCCCTAAACCGGGAACATCAATGAGGGCGATCGCCCCAATTTCATCAACCGGAAACGAGCAGTAAATTTCCACAGACTTCACCGCCAAACATTGATAATTGACAAGCTGATTGTCTTCATAAGTTTGAGCCACATAACTCGAAATTTGCGACTCATCCTGTACCCGCAACGGATCACGCCCTAAATACTCGCGATATTGGTCAGTATGGCGATGGTAATCATTCTTCAAGCGATTATAAATGTTCGTGTGGGTGTGATTATCCTCCGACGGTAAATCAGGGAGAGCACTAGACGCAAACACCTCAAATGAACTCGGCTTTGGCTCTAACCCCAGCTTGTCGTAATAGGGAAGAATGACCTCATTCAAAAACGAGTCATAACTATGAAACTCAATTCTGGCTTCTGTGGAACGTCCGTCTTGGTGGCAAATTTTACTACGCGCGGCGGTGCAGGCTTTACCGGGAAAAGCGGGGATGACCTGGTTCGTCAGTCCCGTTAAACTTTGCAATAGGGTACTCTTGCCCTGTCCCATGGAGCCAATCACGCCGATATTGAGCGTATTCCGGGAAAATCTGGCTTTAAGTCGATGCAGGGTCGTTAACTCCTCTCTGACCCGCCGCTCAAATTCTGTTAACGTTAAGTTTTGTAACTTGGAGGTCGTCTCGGAGTCTCCAGACCACTGTTGCAGTTATCGCTGACGCTCCTGTTCCAGACGGCCAAGGGATTGACATAAAGTATTGAGGCGCGTTTCAATCTCTCCTAACTTATGCGCTAGAGGCTGCCGTTGCGCGATAATGCCGCTGATGTCCTGTGCTTTCGTCATATTGCAACGTATCTACAGAGTTTGGCCATCCGTCTCGGGCATTATAACGAAAAAATCTGATTAAGGAAGCTTGTCCATCCAAACCATGGGTAAGCCAACCCCGTAACCCCAGGTCGCCCTCCAGGTTTCTGTTCCCGAATTGCCGCGACTGTCGTAGGATAGAGCCAGGATTAAATAACTACCCATGTACGCGATCGCCAGCACTACGAAACTCTATCCCACCTATATCCTGTCCGACGAGTCGGCCCAGTCCCAACTCGAAATCGTCCCCGAACGCGGCGGACTCGTGACCCACTGGCGAGTTGGCGATCGCGAGATCCTCTATTTTGACGCCGAACGCTTCGCCAACCCCGAACAGAGTGTACGCGGCGGGATTCCCATCCTCTTCCCCATCTGCGGTAACCTCCCCGACAACACCTACACCTACGACGGGAAAAGCTACAACCTCAAACAACATGGCTTCGCACGAGACCTCCCCTGGACCGTCGGCGAGTCCAACACCGATCGCCACGCCAGCCTCACCCTGGAACTCGCCAGCAGCCCCCAAACCCGCGCCGTCTATCCCTTTGACTTCCATCTGGCCTTTACCTATCGCCTCCAAGGAAACAGCCTCGAAATCATCCAACGCTACACCAACCCCAGCGACGAGCAAATTCTGCCCTTCTCCTGCGGACTCCATCCCTACTTCAACGTCCCCGACAAATCCCAACTACGCTTTAACCTCCCCTCCAAACAATATTGGGATCAACTCGACGGAACCCTCCATGACTTTGACAACCAGTTCAACTTTGACCGAGAAGAAATCGACGTCGCCTTTACCCAACTCAATAGCCATACCGCCAGCGTCTATGACCGCAAACGGGGTCTAACCCTCAATCTCGAATATAGTATTCCCTTCTCAACCCTCGTCTTTTGGGCCGTCCAAGGCAAAGACTACTACTGTCTCGAACCCTGGAGTGCGCCGCGAAACGCCCTCAACACCGGCGATCGCCTCATCCATGTCCACCCCCGCTCTAGCCTAGAAATGCTCGTCCGCCTCGACGTTCAACTCGACTAACCCAGACCCATCAGCCCCGGTGCAAAAAAAATCTTCAGACCCCTTGCACTTTTAGATGGCTGTGCTATAGTAGTTAAGGCGCAAAACAAACGGCGCTTCCCTTGGGTCGCTAACTCAACGGCAGAGTATTCGGCTTTTAACCGACTAGTTCTGGGTTCGAATCCCAGGCGACCCATTTTTTCCTAATCCCCCTACTCCAAGCCCCAACTAGGGCAACGAGGGTAGGGGGATAAACACGTCGGTCGGGTCTGTAAGGCCGCGATCGACTGGACTGAGTTGCTGCATCTCATCCGCATCCACCGTCGCTGCACCCGCTCCCCCCCCAGCCAGCGGATCAGCCACGCCACTGAGAGCATCATTGAGGAAGCTATCGGAGAATCCCCGCGCTTCAATCCCTCGGCTTTCCTCCTCAGAAAAAGACGTTGCGGGGCGATCGCGGCGAGGACATTGTCCCTGGCCCTCCTCCGCTGTCGAGCAACTGCGACGGGGACTCTGAGCCTGAACCGGTATTCCCGGCCAACTCACCAGCCCCCACAGCAAAAGACTTCCGCCCCCAATCAGCATTCGCGTTACAACCATCTTAACCTCCTAATACTTGTCAAATCTCTTTTTAATCATCGCCCATCGCCTCGCGAATCCGCATCCGACTATCCTGAAGATGAGCGCGAGTGTAGGTATCTAAATCATCCTGCCGTCGTAGGGCCGCCGTCAACGCCTCCTCCAACTCCCGCAAATAATAGCTGGCCAAGGTGCGCGCGTCCTCTGTACCACGAGTGCGTCCCATGGCCATATCCAACGATAGCTGTAAATGCTGCCGTTGTAAGCCACGACGCAAACTGGACACATTAGTGGCAATTCGTCGCCCCTGCAATACTTCTGACCAAATCTCACGATAGACGCGATCGAGTAAATCCGGCACTTCCAACGCCTCATCGGGGGGTGTTTTCAGCTCCAAATCTCGCAAACGACGCAACCGTTCCGGGGAGAGCAGCGATCGCAACACCATCCCCTGCAACCCTAAAATCTGGTCATGAATTGGATAATCCACCCGGCTAAAACTCGGAGAACTCCCCCAATGGAACCAACGGGAAGGAACCAAACGATTTAATAACGTCGGGGAAAAATCAAAGGCATCCTCAGCAAAAATATACTCACTGATTAACGCTAAACTACGCTCTTGCTCCTCCAACGGGAGGGGTTCAAAGGGCAAAACCTCGGCGGACTGATGACGATTAAACGATTGCCCGCCAATATGTTTTAACAAAACCCGACTCTGACGGAAATAGTAAAAAAGAATGAAATTAAACTGACTGCGAAGGGTATCCGGCGGCTCTCCCTCACGGGGAAAACGTTGCTCAAGGCGCTCCAACATCTGCCGCCCCAGTTGCATCTGAGACTCGGCGTGAACCAGCATATCAGCCCCGAGATCAAACCAATTGATGGCCGGGTCGATTTCTGACCAGAGATCCTCATCGGTACCATACCTGAGTTCGGGTTCCGTTGAGCGACGGGCGATCGCCTGCAATCGCCGCTGTTCCTCCTGAGGAGGTAAATGTTGAAAACTCTCATAGCCATAGGTAATGGCCCATTCATCATAGGGGCCAAGCCGCGTCGGGAAAAACTCTCCTTGTGGCTCTCCCCGAGGCGCGATATTAGCCGGTAAATAATCCATCACCGACCCCGTTAGTCCCTCACGACGGGTTAAACTCACATCCTGGAGTTCATCGGTACGACGGAGAGTGCTTCCCTGGAAATTATGGCGTAACCCCAGAGTATGGCCCACCTCATGAGCCACCAAAAAGCGTAGATAATCCTGAATATAGGCCTCCATCATCGCATCCCCTGGCGGCACATCCCGCAACAAGGATAGAGCTAACGCCCCTTCCTGGAAGGCTTGGGTACAAGCCGCACAATTGCAACTTAAACGCGGCCCGGAATTAAAGGGAAAGTTCGATCGCGATCGCAACTCCTGCAACAGTCGCGTTCCCTCATTCTCCGCCTCATTCTCCGCCGTCGTACAACTGTCCTCAACACAGCCGCCGGGTAAATCCACCAACAGCCGTTCCCTCTCCATCCCCGAAGACGCAGAACCCAGTAAACTCTCCGTCTCTCGCATCAAAAGGCGCACAATATTAGCATTAATCAAAATATCGGCATCGAGAATCTCTCCCGTTAAGGGATTCACCCGCGACGGACCAATTCCTGCAAAACCTGAATTAAACGACTGAGACCAACGGATGGTATTGTAGCGAACATCCGCCGGGTCCCAATCGGCATCAGCGGGCATTTGTCGTACTTCAATCGCATTGAGATACCCGGCTTGTTCAAAGGCTTGATTCCACATCAAAACCCCTTCGCGAATGGTTTGGCGATAGGCGTGAGGAACGGTATTTTCGATCCAAAAAACAATCGGTTCAACGGGGGGAGATAATGCCGCATTGGGGTCTTGTTTTTCTAAGTTCCAGCGTTGAATATAGCGTACAAAGGGGTCTCGTTGGCTGAAATCCGATAAGTTTTGGTAGGCGGTGATGAAATAGCCAATGCGGTTATCGGCCCGTCGTGGTCGGTAGTTAGACGTTTCCGGGAGTCGCGACAAGCTATAGCGAACCCCCAAGGTTAAGGCCCGAGCATCGGGAAGTGTAGAACTGAGGAAAAACGAGTCTCCTCCTGAGAAGCCTAATTGAGCTTCGATTTCGGTGTTTTCGGGAAAGTTTTTGATGTCTGAAATATAGGAGCGATCGTCTTGCAATGTAAATGAAAATCTCGTCATTAATGAGTTTAGATTTTGCAAGTCTTCAGTTAACAATAAATTCCCCAAATCAATTAAATAACTTCCCCGTTCAGGGTGAGTCGCTTTAATCTCTAATGAAGCCAAAACCGAATCACTAAATGACCGCCCTAAACTCACGTGTTGGGGGTCATTTGTTTCAGTTCTAAAATAGGTATTGGGAACTGTTATTAAAATCCTATCATTGCGTTTTTGAAATAAAAGCGGAATATCTTGTAGCGGTAATCCTTCCAGGAAAACAACACCAGTTCCCTGAGATAAGGTCATAATTAACAAATGGAGGCGATCGAGATCCTCAGGACGAAGTTCTAACAAGAGATCGCCATTTTCGGAGTTGTGATAGAGGGGAAACAGTCCCTCAATCCGAGTCGTATCGGCGACGAGATCCGCGAACGAGGCTTCCTCACTCTCCTCCTCACTCTCCTCCTCACTGCTATTATCCGCTGTTTCCTCCGTTTTTTTCTCAGTCTCTTGTTTGAGAAGGGTCAGGGGCGTTTTTGTCCGTTGAGAGCGCTCAGAACTCGCCGTAGCTAAGGCGATAGGCGCGATCGCCATCACCGAGAGTAACGAGAAACCAGCGAACTGACAGAAGCGGGACAAGGAAATCAGGAACTTAGACATGAGGGCGATGCTTTAAAACAGAAACCTTTAAAACAGAAACAGAGTGAACTCAAACCGCTGAACTAGAACCGCTGAACTAGACGGAGTGACAACCCGATCACGGGTTCGACTCAGGAGTCCAATCAATCGTGGGACTTTTCGCCAGTCGTTGTGACACCGCCACCGCACCATAGCGATTGAGGTGACTCGGATCAGAAAAGTAGTCATACTCCTGACTCCACAACTGAGCAAAGTTGCGGAAAACAAAACCATAATCTTGAGATTTCTGCACCAAAAACTGCACAAAAACATCTTCATACTCAAGCCGTACCGGATCTAAATACTCATCCGTTAACGGTAAATTGACCACAATCAAATTGAGATCTTGGAAACGGCTAAACTCCAACACCGATCGCAGGGCGATCGCCTGTACCCCTTGCAACTGAAAATTCGCATAGTCCCCATCATAGGCCCCCGACACCCGAGCATGATTCTGATAATACTGCTGCGGCTCAAAGCGGTTGGGAATCGCCAAAAAGCCATTGTCATGGAGTAGTGGTTCATCAGCCGGGAGTTGAGCCGTCTCCGGTGTTGGCGCTACCTCCGGCGTTGGGCGATCGCTCAGAGTCTGGGCCAGCCAATCCTTGAGCGCATCCCGTTGAGGATAAGCCGCCGAATAGTGAGCCACTAGATCTTGCAACTGCTCATCGAGAGCCTGATAGCGATCGCTGACTCGTTCAAACAGCGATCGCTCCCGCAGCACCGGTTCCGCCTCCAAAGACGACTCAATGGGCCGGAAGCCCCGTTGAATCTGTTGATAGCCCGGCGATCGCACCATCGCCTCATAGGTGATATCCTCACGACCACTATTAAACGCCCGCGCCCCATCAGCCCAGACAATCGTTTCCGGGAGGCGGTCCGGCGGAATAATCTCCTGTAACAGCAGATTCACCACCTGAGCCGTAGCCCCATTAATCCCCAAATTGAACACCCGTAGAGCTGGATAGCCCTCCTGCTTCAACTGTTCTTGTAACACCGTCGGATGAATCCCGCGCAAGGCCCGAGAACTTCCCACCACCAGCACATCAGGAACCCCATGTTGCTCAACATACTCCCGATAGAGCGCCAACTGGCGATCCATCTGCTCACTATTGAACGTCGCAAACTCCACCTCCGGCTCTCGTAGCAGACGAATCTCATCCATCCCAGCCGCCACCACCTGAGGTCGGCTTGGCGTTGCTGTAAAGCCAGCGCCATCAAACACATCCTCATCCAACTCCTCCGCCTGAGACAACTCAGGAAGCTGGATATCATACTCAAACTCCGTCTCCTCATCAAGAGGTTCCACCGCCAACGTTGGCGGCGGCGCTTGCGCCTGCTGACGACGCTGTAGCGCCGCGCTCGCCAACCAATCGGCCTGAATCGTCAGAACGCATCCCAACAGCCCCCAAATCAGCAACGTCGGTAGCGCCACCTGAGGTCGTTGCGGCTGCTCCGTCGTCGCCGACTCCGGTAAAGACTCCCGTGGCCGGAAGAGACTGCTGCGACACAGCCAGTCTGAGAGGGTCTGGCCCGAGGATTTTTGAGCCGTTGGCGAGTCGAGGATCTCCTCCGAGACCTCCGGTTCCGTCGCCGTCGTCAGATCCAGGGGAACCCCATCGAGGGATTGAAAATCCGGGACCTCCGGCTGGCGATCGCGGCTGTCCTGGCTCGGCTGATCCGCCGGAGTCGCAAAATCGACCCCATAACTCCAGCGCGGCTTCCGTTGGCCACTGCGGCGGCCATAAACCCGTACCCCCGCCAAATGAGTTAACTCCAACTGTCCCAAAAACTTGACAATTGGCGGTGCAATCTCCGACTGCACCGGACAGGTGAGTCCCTCGCTCATAATATGCAAGAGCGCCCCCTTGCGGCGAATTTGAATGCGAATCCCGCCCGTGGCTAACTTGTCCGTTAACGACGGGTTGAGTAACCGCTCCAAAATAAACGTCAACGCCGAGAGACTTCCCCCCCGAGCCAGTTCCAGAGCCGAGGGAACCAAATCCGGTCGTTGGCGAGCCGGTAAATCCTGCCAAGCCACCCAAACCGGCGTTTTCGGCTGAGGGAAACTGGCCTCATAGGGAATATCCACCGCATAGACCGTCGCCCCGAGAATCCCTCGCGGCGCCAAAGACCCAAGCACCGCCGAGAGTTTCTCCATCACCGCCTCACGGCTCGGGAACGTCTCCAGGTTCAATTGTCCATAGTGAAGGGGACTACAGACCAGATGTAGCGTAGAATCCTTGAGAACCGCCGACACTTGTAGCTCAAACGGGGCGATGGCCCGATTCAGCCGTAAGGCGATCGCCGCCACATCTCCCCAGCGAGCCCAGGCCTCAATCGTGCGATCGCTCGGCGTGAGATCCACCCGTAACAGCCATTCCGGCCGCGACTCCCCACTGACCTGTCCTAAGAGAACCGCATCCCGAAAGCCCCGTAAATTGAGATCTCGTAAACAGCGGGCGATCGGTTGCGCCAACAGAGCCGCATCCGGCGCATACGCCGACTCACACGCAATCCAGAGACGACGGCCACCCCGTTGACGCTCAATCCGTTTCACCGAAATCCAAACATCCGTCGAGATCTCCTGCAACGCCCGCTCAACGGTTTCAATCAAGGTTTTCTTGCTGGCTTGGCGGCGCACCGAGCCACGCTCTGGCGGGGTCTGAGCCAGCCTCGTCTCCCCCTCCCCCGTGGTCACCGGCGGCGGCGCGGCTACCGAAAAACGAACCGTCCAATCCGGCTGCTCAAACGGTGGCGTATCACTAGGGGGGGCCGATAGCGATCGCCCATAGAGACACACCCGATCAATCGGTGGCGCATTCGCCGGGAGGGGCGTATCCTGATGAATCGCCTGAGACAACCGGGCCATCACCCGAGGCGCATCCGGGCAATCCTCCCCCCAACACCAAAGGTGCAAATCGCGATCGCACACCGACACCGCAATCGAGACCCCCGGCAGATCCAGCGCCTGGTAGGCCCAGGGGGTTAAGTCAACGGTCGTACCCGCTTGCGGGGCATTGTCTGTATTCAGTACCACCAATCACGTCCTGACTTGACTGCTGTGCGATGCTTGAACGTCGGAACCTCCGGCAGATATCCGGTGACTCATCGGCCGAGTTCCTCGGATTCACCTATCCTAGACCCAAGAGAGGTTCGAGTGACAAATTAACCTAGGCCAGAGATTGAGTTTTGCCTCTATTTGCAGTACGAAAGAGGTGAAGATCATCAACCGATCACATTCTGGCATATCGACCGACCTAATTTTCAAGAGGGCTAGTCTCATGGAATCCTATAATAACTCAGGTCATCACCCCGAGGTCAGCACCTCCGGGCCAACCCTGGCCAACCTCCTCGTCGGAGTGGCCACGGCTCCGGTTCTCGCCGGACTCTGGGGCGCTCAGACCCTCCTAGAGTCCACGATTGCCCTCGGACAAGCCAGCGAGGAGTTATTTCGGGGCGATCGCCTCCCCGTTCTCAACGTCCCCAGCGACGAAGTCCCCAGCGACGAGTCCAACCCCAGCAACGCTGAATCGGGTTAATGTCTGTCACGCAGACTACAACACTAAACGAGGATTTGTTGACAGAATAAACTGTTTTCTACTGTTTTCTGACGACAACCTCCCGAGTCTGCCCGTTCTGCTCAGTTCACAAGTCTCTAAGACCTTCGGTCATTACAGTTTCGTCGGTGTGACCGGCTCGTACCCTGACAGCAGCGGGCAAACACCAGGAAACCTGCCCCAACATTGGCAAGCCGCCTAATTCGAGTATCATAATGAGTCCAACCCTTGAGAGAACCGATCGCCCATTCAACGTCTCCTCCACTTCAGACGTTCGGCTGCGTCACCGTCTCAAAGTCGTTGAGGACTTGTGGGAGTCCGTACTGCGTCAGGAGTGCGGTCAACAAATGGTTGACCTCCTACATGAACTCAACCCCATGCAAGCCGAAGGCGGACAAGCACCGAATCTCAACGATTCTCCCGTCGTTCGCAAAATTGAACAGCTTGACCTCAACGATGCGATTCGCGCGGCCCGAGGCTTCGCGCTATACTTCCAACTGATCAACATCGTTGAACAACACTATGAACAACGAGATCAGCAAAAAGCCAACGTCAGCAACAATTTAACCTTTACCGAGGAATCCATCTCTCGGGTCGATTCTCCCGCCGAGGACTTGACCGACGCCAGTCGCCCCGGTGCTGAGACCAGTCAAACCCCGGAACGGGGAACCTTTGGCTCCCTATTTCCCCAATTGCGACAACTTAATGTTCCCCCGAACCTAATTCAGAAATTACTCGATCAACTCGATATTCGCCTCGTCTTCACCGCTCACCCAACGGAAATTGTCCGGCGCACCATTCGCGGCAAACAACGTCGTATCGCCCGCGTCTTACGCCAACTCGACCGGGTTGAAGATGGCCTACATTCAATGGGACGCACCTCCTCCCTCGAAGCCGAAGCCCTCCAGGAACAACTGATGGAGGAAATTCGCCTCTGGTGGCGCACCGATGAATTACATCAATTCAAACCCACGGTTCTCGATGAAGTTGAATATACCCTGCATTACTTCACCGAAGTGCTGTTTGATACCCTGCCCCAACTCTACCAGCGGCTCAAACGCACCCTAAACGTCTCGTTTCCCTATATTGAACCGCCCAGCTACAACTTCTGTAAATTTGGCTCCTGGGTCGGGTCCGATCGCGATGGAAATCCCTCCGTGACCCCTCGTGTCACCTGGCAAACGGCCTGTTATCAACGGAATCTCGTCCTAGAGAAGTATATCGATGCCATTGATAGCCTCAGTGAGTCTCTGAGTCTATCTCTCCATTGGAGCGATGTGCTACCGGAACTGCTCGAATCCGTCGAACAAGATCGGCTACAAATGAGCGAAGTGTACGATCGCCTCGCCATCCGTTACCGCCAAGAACCCTATCGCCTCAAACTGGCCTACGTGCAGAAACGGCTCGAAAACACCCGCGATCGCAACCTCAGCCTCTATCATGCCGAAGACTGGCGACAGCAAATTCGCGAAGTCAACAGCATCCCCGTCTATCGCTCGGGATCAGAGTTTCTCGCTGAACTGCAACTGATTCAACGCAACCTCTTTGAAACCGGCTTGCAATGCAGCGAACTCGATACCCTCATCTGTCAAGTGGAAATCTATGGCTTTAACTTGGCCCATTTAGACATTCGCCAAGAATCCTCACGCCATGAAGATACCCTCAACGAACTGACTGAGTACCTACAAATTCTCCCTAAACCCTATTGCGAACTGACGGAAGCCGAACGAGTCGAGTGGCTAACCAAGGAACTGCAAACTCGCCGGCCCTTGGTTCCCACGGAATTACCGTTTTCGCCCATTACCAAGGAAACCATCGAAACCTTCCGCATTGTGCGCCTGCTACAACAGGAGTTTGGCACCGAACTCTGTCAGACCTATATCATCAGCATGAGTCGCCAGGCCAGCGATCTCCTCGAAGTGCTGTTGTTGGCCAAAGAAGCAGGCCTCTATGACCCCGCCACGGGAACCGGGACTCTGCAAGTGGTACCTTTGTTTGAAACCGTCGAAGACTTGAAACGAGCCCCTTCGGTCATGAAGGATTTGTTTGAGTTACCCCTCTACCAAGTCCTCCTCACCGGCGGTTACGGCCGAGAAGACTCCTCAGCCACCCCCCTGAGTCCCTCCCTACAAGAGGTGATGCTGGGCTATTCCGACAGTAACAAGGACTCGGGCTTCCTCAGCAGTAACTGGGAAATCCATAAAGCGCAAAAGTCCCTACAAGCCGTCAGCGAACCCTATGGGGTGAAACTGCGTATCTTCCACGGACGCGGTGGTTCTGTCGGCCGAGGAGGCGGACCGGCCTATGAAGCCATTTTGGCTCAGCCAGGACGCACCATCGATGGCCGCATTAAAATCACCGAACAGGGAGAAGTGTTGGCCTCGAAATACTCTCTGCCTGAGTTGGCTCTCTATCACCTAGAAACGGTCACCTCAGCGGTGATTCAATCGAGTTTATTGGGGTCCGGCTTCGATGATATCCAACCCTGGAACGAGACCATGGAGGAGTTGGCTCACAAATCTCGGCAACATTATCGCTCCCTCGTCTATGAGGAACCCGATTTTGTCGACTTCTTCATGCAAGTGACGCCAATTGAGGAGATTAGCCAACTACAGATTTCCTCCCGTCCCTCCCGTCGCCGTCAAGGAAAGAAAGATATCGGCAGTTTACGAGCCATTCCCTGGGTGTTTAGTTGGACTCAAAGCCGTTTCTTACTCCCGGCTTGGTACGGCGTCGGAACCGCCCTCAATGAGTTCTTACAGGAAAAACCCGAGGAACATCTCAAGTTATTGCGCTATTTCTACATGAAATGGCCCTTCTTCAAAATGGCCATCTCTAAAGTTGAGATGACCCTAGCGAAAGTGGATTTACAAATCGCCGAGCATTATGTACGGGAGTTGAGCCATCCTGAAGATCGCGATCGCTTTGCGGTGATTCTCGATCGCATCGTTGATGAATATCATCAGTCGCGGGACTTGGTTCTACAAATTACCGGCCATAAACATCTCCTCGATGGGGACCCCGGCCTACGCCGTTCGGTGCAGTTACGCAACTCCACCATTATCCCCCTAGGACTCTTGCAAGTGTCCTTACTCAAACGGCTGCGTCAACATGGCAAAAGTGCCACCCCAGGGGTGATTCACTCACGCTATAGCAAAGGGGAATTGTTGCGAGGCGCTTTGTTAACCCTCAATGGAATTGCCGCCGGAATGCGGAACACCGGCTAAGTTCCCCCCAGACAGGTCCTAGTCCCAGTCTCAGTCTCAGACAACACCCACAGCGGCGAGTCGGCGTTGAGTTTTGCCAATCAGCCCGACTACACCGCAAAACCATTTAAGATGGGTAACTAGGCCTGTTTATTCTTTTGCTACTAACGTCATGTTTGTTCTGGCAGCGATCGCAGTTATCGCCATTCTTATCGCCGTTCACGAGCTAGGTCATTTCCTCGCGGCTCGCTGGCAAGGCATCCATGTCAACCGCTTTTCGATTGGCTTTGGTCCAATTTTGCTCAAATACCAAGGGCCGGAAACGGAATATGCCGTCCGCGCCTTCCCCCTCGGCGGCTTTGTCGGCTTCCCTGACGACGATCCCGACAGCACCATCCCCGAGGATGACCCCGATTTACTTCGCAATCGGCCGGTTCTCGATCGCGCGATCGTCATTAGCGCTGGCGTCATCGCCAACCTAATTTTCGCCTATCTGGTGCTCGTCTTCCAAATCGGTTCGACCGGCATCCCCAGCGGCTTTAACGCTGAACCCGGTGTCGTCGTTCCTCAAGTGATGGCTGTCGATAGTCCCGCCGCGCGGGCCGGCTTAGAAGACCTCGATCTCATTGTTGCCATTGACGGCAACCCCCTCGGGGCGGGAGAATCAGCCATTTTAGATCTCAAACAAACCATCGAAGATCACCCGGAAACCCCCATCCCCCTAACCGTCGAGCGCAATGACGAACGCCTCTCCCTAACGGTTATCCCCGAACGAGGCAACGATGGCAACGGGCGCATTGGCGTGCAACTGGCCCCCAATGGGGAACGAGTCTATCGTCAAGTTCAAAACCCCTTGGAGGTGGTGGGCATTGCCGCCCAACAGTTCCAGGTGATTTTTGTCAATACCCTCAAGGGCTTTTATCAACTCATTACCAACTTCGAGAGTACCGCCGGCCAAATTGCTGGCCCCGTGGGTATTGTGGCTCAGGGGGCTGATTTTGCCGCCCGCGATGCCATGAATCTCTTGTTTTTTGCGGCGGTGATTAGTGTCAACTTGGCGATTATCAATATCTTGCCCCTCCCGGCGTTAGATGGCGGCCAATTGGCTTTTCTACTGGTTGAGGGAGTTCGCGGCAAACCGGTTCCGGTGCATATCCAAGATGGGGTGATGCAATCGGGGTTACTGTTACTCCTAGGATTAGGAATTTTTCTGATTGTACGGGACACCAGCCAACTCGAATGGGTGCAACAACTGAGCCGTTAAGGCAAAATCGAGACGTCTCTATGGCGGCAACATCTCCGGCAATGCAACAACGAGCCTCGGAAATTTTGAGGCGTTTAACGGCGTTATATCCTGATGCCACCTGTAGCCTCAACTATGAGACGCCGCTGCAATTACTTGTGGCGACGATGCTCTCGGCTCAATGTACCGATGAACGGGTGAACAAGGTGACACCGGCCCTGTTTGCCCGTTACCCCGATGCAGCATCCTTGGCGGGGGCGCAACTGGAGACGTTGGAAGCGTTGATTAAATCGACGGGTTTTTATCGCAATAAGGCTAAGAACATTCGCGGCGCTTGTGAGATGATTTTGGGACGGTTTGACGGCCAGGTTCCCCAAACGATGGCGGCGTTAACTCAACTCCCTGGAGTCGCCCGCAAAACAGCGAATGTGGTTCTCGCTCATGGCTTTGGTATCAATGCTGGGGTGACGGTGGATACTCATGTGAAGCGCTTGAGTCAACGGTTGGGGCTAACGGATGAGGAGAATCCCGTTAAGGTGGAGCGAGCCTTGATGCCCTTGTTACCTCAGTCAGAGTGGGAAAATTGGTCAATCCGTCTGATTTATCATGGACGAGCGGTGTGTAAGGCTCGTAAGCCTAATTGTGGGGGCTGTGTGTTAGCGGATCTCTGTCCCGTAGCCTTGGGGCGTTAGGTCATGCGATCGATGGTGCGATATTGGATGGCTTCGGCGATGTGAGGGGCCTCGATGCGATCGGCTTGGGCCAGATCGGCGATGGTGCGGGCCACTTTGAGGATGCGATCGGTCCCTCGGGCCGATAGGCCTAATTTGCGAATGGCGGCGGCCAGTAAGCCCTCGCAGGCTTCATCGAGTTGACACCAGCGGCGTAAATGATGACGTTGCATCTCGGCGTTACAGCGAATTGGCTCCGTGGCGAAGCGCATCGAGGCGTAGTCTCGGCCCATCTTGACCCGCGATCGCACAGATTCTGAGTTTTCTCCCAGGCCCGGCTGTAAAATTTCTTCGGGTTTGAGACGATTGACAACCACTTGCAAATCAATGCGGTCCATGAGGGGTCCCGAGAGTTTAGCCCAATATTGGTCTCGTTGTCGCGCTGAACAGGTGCATCCTTGAATCGGATCGCCATAATAGCCACAGGGACAGGGATTGGTACTGGCGACGAGGGTGAAGCGAGCGGGAAATTCCACCGATTGACGGGTGCGGGAAATGGTCACTTGGCCATCTTCGAGGGGTTGACGCAGAAATTCCAAGACATCCCGTTTAAACTCAGTTAATTCATCGAGGAATAAGACACCGCGATGGGCCAGGGAAATTTCGCCGGGTTTGGGATAACTGCCTCCGCCGACGAGGGAGGGGCCACTGGCGGAATGGTGGGGGCTACGGAAGGGACGTTGAGCGATGAGTTGGCCGCGATCGCGCAACAACCCGGCCACTGAATGAATCTGCGTCACCTCCAAGGCTTCGGGCAAACTCAACGGTGGCAGAATCCCCGGTAAACGTCGCGCCAGCATCGTTTTACCACTTCCCGGCGGTCCCACAAAAATCAGATTATGTCCCCCAGCCGCCGCAATTTCCAGGGCGCGTCGCGCATGGGCCTGTCCTTTAACATCTTGGAGATCTAAACCCACATCCTCACGACTGGCCAGGGCCTGTTGCAAATTCACCACCGTGCGCGGGAAGCGTTCTGGCTGATCGAGAAAGCGAGTCACCTCCGCCACGGAACCAAAGCCATAGACCGATAGGCCCGCAATCACCGCCGCCTCTTTCGCATTGGCCTCGGGAACCACGAGCCCCGTCATTCCCATCTCGGCCGCCGCCGCTGCAATGGGAAGCACCCCAGTCACCGGCCGTAAACTACCATCGAGGGACACTTCTCCGAGAAATAGATAATCTCCCAACAGTTGGGGGTTGATTTGTTCTGACGCGGCGAGAATCCCCAGACTGATGGGTAAGTCAAAGCTTGGCCCTTCTTTGCGTAGGTCGGCTGGGGTGAGATTGACGACGATTCGCCGCATGGGAAAGCTGAAGCCGGAATTTCGTAGAGCGGCTTTGACTCGTTCCCGAGATTCTTGCACGGCGGTATCGGGAAGTCCCACCACCACTGTTGCGGGAAGTCCGCCAGAGACATCAATTTCGACCCCGACGCGCACGGCGTTGATGCCATAGAGGGATGCACTCCAAATTCGCGCTAACACAGTTGACGCTTTTGTTGATTGAATTTGACGGCTTAATTATTTCGGCTTTGGACTCAAGAGGATATGATCTGCATCACATCGTCGGTCTTATTTTGTGAAAACATCCCTATTATTACTGAGAATACTTCCGTAATTATACGTAAAAACAAAATTTGGAGTTAAGATGAAACGATGATAGTGTCTCTGAAAATCCCTAGTTTTTTAGGATTTTGCGATCCAGGACACTTTTGTTCTTTTTACGGTGTTTGTTTTAAAGGTTAAGTTTAGTCTATGTTGTGAAATCCCTGTACCTTAAGTCAAGATTGAGGTGGTAATCAAGAGATTCGTTGGCAAATCAAAGCATAAAGTCTCTAAAAAAATGCAAAATATGGATTCTTTAGACGATTAAGAGAGGTTTATCCCACGTTAAGTTGGGCGTTAGGTAAAAACATTGATACCTGAAACCCCTTTCTCAGTAATTTTAGTGAGCTAAACTGGTATAAATTGTTGTAAATTAGCGATGCGACCCTAGACGCCCGTAAATGGGAGAATCAGATAGCTGCTTATGATCATGTATGACGTTAATCGAACCATCAGGAATGGACTGATGAGGACGCTCCTCAGTTCAGTTCCCCTCGCTCTAACCATTGTCCTAGTGGGCGGAACGAATCGGGCGATGGCCGGTAAGTTCTTTCAATTTGGTGGAGTGCGAGGACTCCTAAGCCTTCCTAACTCTGGGAGCTTTAGCCAAAACAGCTATGAACTCGAAGAACTTGAGGATCTCTGTTCTAATGCAGACCCTCTCATGGCTTTGAATGCGTGTTCTGAGGCGATTCAGCGACAGAATTGTCACCGACGAGACATCTTAGACCCCAATTTGTTTGCAAAGTGCGCGATTTTGTTTGATAACCTTGGTGCTGTTTTAGAGCAAACCGGGCGTTATGAAGAGGCGTTGACATCCCTACGCTATGCAGCAGAGCTACAACCGACGGATGCTAATATCTGGTATAACTTGGGCGTGGTCTATATTCACTTGCACCGCTACGAGCAGGCTCTCGATGCGTTTGATAAAGCGGCGGATCTCGATCCGAGTGATACTCAGGCCCAAAAGCAAGCTGATTTGCTGCGTGAATTGCTCGACCCCGGTTCTCTTCCGAGGGAGCCTGAGGTTGAGTGAGGCGGGTTCGGCTCAACCGCCACTGCGTTTCGCCTGATACCCCGCCTCCGTCAGCAAGGCCACGACTCGCTCGACGACATCCCCTTGAATTTCGAGGCTATTGTCTTTCAATGACCCCCCCGCACCGCATTGGCGTTTGAGGGATTTGAGCAAGGCTTTCAGGGTGTCGGGATGACTTTGAAAGCCTGTTATCACGGTTACGGTTTTTCCTTTGCGTCCTTTGCGGGTGGGTTGAACCCGTAATTGCTGTTGTTGAGGGGGAAGGTCTGGGGTTGGGCGGGCGATCGCATCATTATTATCGCCGTTATCGCCAAATTCAGAGTAAACGAGACGGTTTTTCATGAGATTGAGGAACTAGGACGAAAAAATCAGGAATCTGCACGTGTAGTTAGGGTAGCGAGGCCCAGCCGTTCCTGTCAATCCTGTTAAAGCAGGGACTGAGGATCTCGGGAAAAACGATTGATTTCCTCTTGTAAGTTTTCGACGGACTGTTGTAGGTTGGCTAGATTGTCATTCATTTGCTCTAAGGTCTGACGTAGGTAGTCTGAGGTTTCTTCATTTGAACTACCCAGTTGCGTGATTTCTTCTCGTATTTTTTGGGCGCTGAGAACTTGTGCTTGAATCCCTTGGTTAATTAGACTAATCCGGGGCGTAATGGCTCGAACATGAGCTTCAGTAAAGGTATTCATTTCCTCAACGCCATTGGTTACGGCCGCTTGCATCTCTTGAACGATGGGGTTGATACCCTCGGCTGTGGTACGGGTTTGACTGGCTAAGGCGTTGATTTCTTTGGCGACAATGTTAAAGCCTTGTGCTTCTTGATTGTTCCCTGAACCAATGGCTTGGATTGAGGCGTTGATGGCAAGGAATTTGGTTTGTTTGGCGATATCATCAATGGTACGGGTAATACGGGTGATACGATTGGCTTGGTCGGCGATCGTCCCGAGTTTCTTGGAGAGGGAAATGCAGGACATCCGCAGTTTCTCGAAATCTGCTTCAATTTCGGCTACGGTTTCGACTAACTCCTGCGATCGCCCAGAAATGGTTTGCGCTGTCTTAATCACTTCCGTCGTCGATTGGGTCTGATGGGTCATCATCGCCTCAAGTTTTTCTCCAGATCGTGTAATCTGAACCGTAAAGCGAGTTGATTCTAAAATATTATGAACTAATTTTTTGATAAACTTCAGGCTTTTTTGTAAGTCCTGAAATAAAGATCGAGCCTGTCGTCTGTAAGTTTGAATATACTCTATAGCCAAGCCAATAAGGGGAACAAAATAAGCAATAATTTTAAGGAAATGCGCCACATTAAAGGCACTATCAAATAATGCAGTTGAACCAAAAGTCATATAGGCTTGAGTAGCCACATTGGGAATGGCACTAATAATTAGGGCATAGGCAAAAGGCGTTGGATTACTTCGATAAAATTTAGGATAAATCCAAACTCCAGCCACCAAAAATAAGAGCATGGGAATGAAATCCCAGGGGCGAGTCAACAGAGCATCAGGATAGGTAGTTCGGGGCAGAACCTCCTGAGTTGCGGTAAAATAAATTAGAGTATAAGCCAACAGTCCACAGATACCACTAACGATTAAAATAAATCCCAGATTGCCCCGAGGATTAGTATGTTTTTGGTTCAGAGTTCGATTGAGCAAGACTAAGACACCAATAATCATGATCAGAGCATGAAATAGGCGGCAAATTGCCCATGTAAAAGGCACTAAATCCTGAGTGGGGGCCACAACGGTGAGTAAGCGATTTGCGGCTAAGGTATGGAAACCATCCATCATCCCCGAGAAAAATAGGGCCACCCCCAACACAGGAGTAATGGGATTACCACGTAAGCTATAGTCCATTAAACTTAACAGAACAATTAAGAGAGCCACACAAAAGGCAGTCCATTCGAGGAGAGTATGAACAAAACTCCCCTCCAGACTCTCGTGCATCGCCTCAAACAGTTCTGTGGGATTCAGTTCGGCGGCCATATCTGGGGTTAGCACTTCTCCGAAGCTAGAAAAGTCAACCCCAAACAGATTGAGGAGAAGGGGTAAAAGACAAATCGCCACAACCCCCCAGGTAATACTGGTGGGAATCCGATTTTCGGATTGGGGTAAGGTCTCTGATGTGTGAGCTGTAGGGTCGGACTCCGTTAATCTCGTCATAGGTATCGAAGTATAGGCATTTTGGAGCAGGGAAGATATTATCTTTAGTATTATCAGCTATTGAACTAACGGGAGTAAATCGGGTTTTCTGCGGCTTGTAGCGAGTTGTCGCCTGACCATTAGCACAATCTATTCTAGGTTAGTTCAGGATGGTGAACTTGTCGAACAGCCCCAGATGATTTGTCATGTTTTTGATACAACCGCCATTTTTACTCGGATGGTGATCCCGGTAAAACTTCAAAAATGAAGAGAGTTTCTTCCTCACTGGGGAAGTGAAAACGCTCTTGCAACTGGTTCCCTGGAGTTTGGCATTGTTCGCCTACGCAAAGGACATAGTCTAGGGGGGGTGAGAGGGTTAACATGGCATCTTCGAGGGTATCAAATGTTTGACTAGGGAAATTGCGGCGATGGGGTTCATCCATACAAATAGATTGAAACCTAACTTGGGGAAGATGTAGGAAATAGTAGTGCAGACGAGTGGAACTTTCGGTGAAAAAGCCAACTCGACTTCCCTCTGGGAAAAATTCAGCCAGGATTTTGAGTCGTTCATCACCATGATATTTTTCGGCAAAGTAGAGGCGATCGCGTCCCCAGTCACCCTGCACCCAGTCACTTGATTTTAGATCCCAATTAGTTGGGCGATATCCCTTAAGAACTAGAGCATCAAGATCATACAGAGAAATATAGAATAGATTCAAAATTGCCACACTTGAAATTAAGTAGTAAACAATGAGTTCTTGCTTGTATGTTTTTATAAACCGAGGCAAGCTATTAGCGACACAAGCTCCTGAACAAGCAAAAAACAGCAAAAGCATTCTTATTTTTGTTGGTGACCAAGTTGATGTAAAACAAAATATGACTAAAAATAAAAGTAACGTGTAAGCTAAATTTCTACTAAATAAAGTTCGATTCCAAACATTCATAAAAATACAAGGAATCAGGACAAGAACCCCCAATAAACCAAAGCTACTAAACCCTTGATGGGTTATCAAAGATAAATGAAAGATTCTTGATCCTTGTAAACCAGCATCCCCGAATACTGGATGAAATAGTATTTCATAGATTCGCTCTAAAATATCAAAAAATCCAAAAAACTCATTAACTTTTTCTTTTGGAATAGGTGTTGAATCGATAAATTCAAATGAGAAACGAACAAAATTAGCTATTCCTCCACGAATTCCGTCTTGATTTTTGTGAAAATCAACAAATCCAGGAGGCCCTGACCAAGTCCCCCAAATAATATGATTGTAAATGAACAGCCAAATTTGAGACATAACGCCTAAAGGAACTATTGCAGCTAACCACCAATACCAATTTTGACGAATTTCACTTAACCAAATTTTAATCCCATATTTTTTAATCAAGGATAAACCATAAAATATTATAAATGGAAATGCAAATGCCAAGAAGGTTGTTTTAGCAGCCAGCCCAAATAGCAGTCCTAATACAAGCAAAAACAAGTTTTTAGATGTCGGAGATTTTAGTAGCTTATCAACAACTAAAAGACAAAAAATAGCTGCTGACGCAGTAAAAACATTATTTTTAGCTACCCACCCTTGAAAAATTAACTGGGGAATGCTTGCTATGGTAAAGGCAACGGCTACCGATAGCCTCTCAGAAGCATACTTCCGAGCTAAAGCATAATTCCCTGTTACAATTACAAGATAGGCTAGAAAACTAAAAAAGCCCCCACCGATATCTGTATTAAAACGCAAGAAAGCATGAGGTAAAATGTCAGAACCAACAGGAAAAACCGCATGGTGTACTTTGCATACATTATCTAAAAAGAGGCTATTTTGGCTCTGGTAAATAAAAACTCTTGGAAAATGATAGGTTAGCACATCACCAGTGTTTTGAGGGAAAACGATAGATTTGATACCCAGGTATAGTAAAGGTATAGCAGTAAAACAGGATAAAAAAGGTCTAGATGAAATAAATGATATGATTTGCTTTGCTATGACTTTTGTTTTTTGTTTGTTAGCCCAAACAACCCCCATCATTACAAATACTAGGGGGATCTCCATCAAAAAAGAAGCCTGAGAGATATTAACTAAAAAAGATAACTGAAAAATAAAAGACAGGCTGATTATAGCTAGATTAATGCCAAAAGCGATTGATGTAGATAAGCGATTTTTGTAATCATAAACTAGCAACGTAAAGCCACAACAGAGAAAACAAATTTCAATTAAAGAAAAAAGTATTAACCACATAACTCAGGGGTAATAAATTGCAGTTACTTGAGGGATCGTCCTTGTTGCTTCTATGCCTAAATAAAAGCAAAGTTATTTGGGGCTTGCCTTTTAAGTTATTCATATAGAGTTTGCTAGGCAGACCAACCCTGTTCTAGCATCTGTTGGTGTTGAGCGACGATCGCCTGAGCTTCGGGACGTTCAGCAATGTTAACCGTCTCACCTGGGTCTTCAACATGGTCATATAACATCCGCGCCCAGACCCCCCCCATCATCATTTTTCCACTCGGTATATCGATAGCGATCGCTCTTAACAGAATACCCTCCGTTGTAATAACTAAAAACGGCTTCTTTCCAAGGTAAGTTAGGATTGTCTAATAGAGGGACAAAACTGCTGCCCTCTAAATGCTCTGGTTTCTCTAACCCAGATAAATCACAGAGAGAGGGATAAATATCTACAAACTCCACTAACGCATCTGTCCGTTGTCCCGCCGGGATTCCTGGCCCTCGAACAATCATCGGCGCGTGTAGCGAGGTTTCAAAGTTAGCGTGTTTGCACCACAAGCCATGTTCTCCGAGTTGCCAGCCATGGTCTCCCCAGAGAATGACAATAGTATTATCCGCGAGTTCCAGGCGATCGAGGGCATCGAGAATCTGCCCGACCAGGGCATCAGCGTAACTGGTGGCGGCGTAATAGCCGTGAATCAAATTCAGGGCCATCTCATCGGATAGACGCCCCTCAGCCGGAACCCCATAATAATTGCGCAGTTCTCCCCAATTATGCAACGCCGCATCGGGCGCACCAGCAGGACGAAAGGGGTTATCCGCAAGGCTGAGGTTTTCCCGTTGATAGAGGTTCCAATAGGGAGTTGGAGAGTTAAACGGGAGATGAGGGCGAAAGAGTCCAGTAGCCAAAAAGAAGGGTGCGTGACCCTCTTGGAGACGTTCTAAGGTGCGGACGGTGCGATCGGCAATTTGCCCATCGGTGTAGATATTATTCGCCACATTGGCCATTTCAAACGGAGGTCCGTAGGTTCCTCCATGGGCTTCAACGATCGCCCGGTTTTCTGGCGTAACATAGGATTCTAGCCCCCACATCCCCCGAGGCCGCCAGGGGTCTTCGAGCCAACTGTCCGCGTCATCCTGAATGACGTGATAGATTTTGCCGTAGGAAATGGTCCGATAGCCCTTGTTCTTGAACCAGAGAGGTAAACTCGGCTCATTGGGCATATCCTCGTCTTTACGGGCTTCATAATCACTACCGAAACGGGTTGGGGTAGCTCTAGCCCCAGCCAGAGTACTGGCCCGAGAGGCCCCACAAATTGGAACTTGGCAATAGGCTCGTTCAAAGAGAGTGCCTTCAGCGGCGAGGCGATCGATGTTCGGGGAGACCATCTCGCTGCGTCCGTAGCAGTTGAGTTGAGGACGTAGATCATCGATGAGTAACACGAGAACATTGGGATAGTTGTCACGACCAATACGACCTCGATTCGGGTTATCAGACGTACGGCGATCGCCGCAACCATGTAGAAGATTAACTCCGGCACCAACAGCCGTTGCTGCAACCAGTCCATTAACAAGACGACGGCGGGTAATCATAGGCCTCGATTTAACCTTCCTCAGAACAGTAGAACGGGTTAGATGCCACGATTGAATGACTCAATGGCATTTTCATCGGATAGTCTAGCATTTCAGATCAGAAGTTTTGTGATTGAGGTGGCAAGACTTCAAAAATAATAGTTTCTTCTTGATTTTTGTCAAACCGGAACCGTTCTCTTAACTGTAGTCCAGGACTTTGACAGATCTCCCCAACGCAAAGGACGTAGTCTAGGGGGGGTGATGTTTTTGCGATCGCCTCTTCGAGAGTTGCAAACTTTTCAACTGGTTCACTCCGCTGCTCTAAGTCATCCATACAGATCGATTCAAATTCAACCTGAGGTATATGCAAAAAGTAGTAATGCAATCGAGTTAGATTTTGGCTAAAAAAGCCTACTCGACTTCCTTCTGGGAAAAACTCTGCGAGAGTTTTTAGTCGTTCATCGCCATAAAACTGGTTGGGGGAATAGAGGCGATCGCGTCCCCAATCACTTTGCACCCAATAACTATCTCGAATACTTAGTTTTCGAGGATCATGGCTATTTAAAACTGGCAAATCTTGCTCATACAAACAAACATAAAAAAGAATCAAAATAGAAGCAAGTGATGTTCCCAAAAACAAGAACTTTTTGCCCCTCCTGTTAATTGTGAGCCTATCAAAAAAATTAGACACACAAGGTCCAGAGCAAGCAAAGAAAACGACGAGCATCCTAATCTTATAGGCTGACCAAGCCGATGACATACAGAAGATGAATAAAAATGAGATTAATGTTAAGGCTACATTGCGGGGAAATGTTGGTCGAGTTCGAAGACTCACGAGAATGGCTGGAATGATAACAAGCAAACCAAATGGACCAAATCCACCATGAGACTGATGAGTCCTCCAAATCATAGAGAAGGGTAGTTTACTTTGTAATGCTGCATCACCAACAATGGGATAAACAATACTATCATAAACAGATTGCAACGCATTTACAACTGAAAAATCTGCGCCTTTCTCAAGTATAATATGAGTGATATTTAGGAAATCAATAAATTGAAACAAAAAACGGAATAAATTGGCAATTCCGCCCAAAAGACCATCTTGGTTTTTATGAAAGGCAACAAATCCCGTCGGCCCGGCCCAACTTCCCCAAACGATATGATTATGAATAAACAGCCATAATTGAGACAGTACAAGAATAGGGATTAAGCCGACTAACCACCAGTACCAAGATTGTCGAATTTGATCCATCCAGATTCTGATTCCATAGTTCCTCAATACCGATAATCCGAAAAAAATAGTAAACGGCAATAAAAAAGCCAAAAATGTTGTTTTTGCCGAGAGTCCAAACATCAATCCAAGAATCACTAAAAATAAATTACGGGATGTGGGTTTATCCATGAGTCGACTCACGGCTAGCAAGCAAAACATCGCCGCAGAAGCTGTAAATATGTTATTTTTAGCAATCCAAGATTGAAGGAAAAACTGGGGTAATCCTGCAATAATCAGACAAACTGCAAGAGAACCGTTTTCCGACAAATATTTTCTGGATAATGCATAATTTCCAAAAAGAATAGAAAGATAAGCCAAAAAAGAAAACATACCAACACCTATGTCGGTATCAAACCGTAAAAATAGATGAGGGAGAATATCAGAGCCAACAGGAAAGATGGCGTTGTGCATCTTACACACCTTGTCCAGAAGCAGGCTGTTATGATGTTGAAATATAAAAACCCTGGGCAAATGATAGACCAAAACATCCAAGGATTCTTGGGGTGCAATAAATCCTTTGACACCAGCATAGAGGATAGGAACTGCTGAGACGCTAATCAGGAGCAGGTGTCGCCGATAAAACAAGCCGAAGCTCCGTAATACTTGTTGTACAAAACCATAATTTTTGTAAGTTTTGACAAGAATCCAAATAGCCAGCAGGATTTCGATCGCAAAAGACAGGTGAGGGCGACCAACTAAAAAAGAGACTTGAAAAATAAATGATAAGAGAATTAATGCCAAGCCAAGCCCCAAAGATAAAGACTCTGACAAGCGTCGTTCTCGATGATGTAAGAGTAAAAATCCTCCCCAACAAAACAGCAACAGTTCCACAAGGGAGGCAAGACTATATAACATTGTTATTACTCCAGGTGATCACTCCAGCATGACTTGAAACTAGAGAGTGTTCCGGACCGATCGCCCTTCAACGCTCGGCCCGAAAGAATTACAGAACGTTACTCAGGAGTGTTTTGCAAATCAGGGCGTTCCTCATCCACGATCGCCCCCTCAACGGGACAAACTTGCAGACAAATCCCGCAATCGATACAAGTCGCAAAGTCAATCCAGTACCAGGCGGTTCCCTTCTTGTTCTTACCCGGTCCTTCATGGATACAAGCCACGGGACAGGCTTCAACACAATCAGCAACGCCTTCGCAGGTATTGGTGAGAATCGTATGAGACATCAGGTTCTCCTTAACTCGGTATCAACAACCCGATGCTGAGATGGGTTAGATAGCATCGGTCTCCTCATGTCATGGTTAATTCATGGTCAATGGGAGCTAGTTCCCATTGTGACGGATTGCGAGTCGTCGTGCTTGCGGTGACTTACGTCAGAGTGATCCAGAGAGTGATCCAGTTAGAGGGGTCTCCATTGGTATCGTGAAGATAGTCAAGATTATGCCTCTCAACCCTAACCCTATGGCTAAAACTGCGATCGTTCTCCTCTCAGGCGGCTTAGACTCCTCCACCGTACTCTATCAAGCCCAAGCCGACGGCTACACCTGCCACGCCATCTCCTTTGACTACCAACAGCGACATCGCCGGGAACTCCAAGCCGCACGGGATATCGCCCAAGCCGCCGGAGTCGTCAACCATCAGGTGGTGCAATTCGACCTCAGCCAATGGGGAGGGTCTGCCCTGACCGATGTTAGCCTAGACTTACCCGGCGATCGCAGCCTCGCGCAGATGGCCCAAGACATCCCCATCACCTACGTTCCCGCCCGCAACACCATCTTTCTCAGCTTCGCCCTCGCCCTAGCCGAAGTCCAACAAGCCGAACGCATCTACATCGGCGTCAACGCCCTCGACTATTCCGGCTACCCCGACTGTCGCCCCGACTATATCCAAGCCATGCAAGAAGCCTTCCGCCTGGGAACCAAACAAGGGCGAGAAGGAACCCCCATCATTATTCAAACCCCCCTCATCAACCTTAAAAAAACCGAAATCATCCAACTGGGGAACCAATTGGGCGTTCCCTGGGAGAAAACTTGGTCCTGCTACGCCGGGGGAGACCTGGCCTGTGGTGTCTGTGACTCCTGCAAACTGCGACGGGCCGCCTTTGACAGCCTTAACCTCACCGATCCCATTCCCTACGCCCAATAAAGTCCCAATACTCTCCAAGAACCTCAAGGGGGCGATCGCTTTCTCAAAGTTTCTTTACAATTGAACTTAGAGCGCTCATATCATCGCCCATCTCACTCAGCCCATCTCACTCAGGAGGATCTCATCTCATGGTCGAACAAACGCGACAAAACTGGGACTTCCGACGATTCCTCGATACCCTAGGTTTTTTCGGAGAAATCCCCTTCATCGGCAGTTTCACCTGGCTGCAAAAATTACTCGGTATGAAAGACGACGCCATCTTAGATAGCCCCAACAGCCCCGGAGTTGTTCTCGTCGCCGGCGCCACCGGAGGCGTAGGTAAACGAGTCGTACAACGACTGCACCAACAGGGGATTCCCGTGCGGGGCCTCGTCCGCAACGCCCAACGAGGGCGAGAACTCCTCGGAGATGAGGTCGATCTCGTCGAAGCCGATATCACCCTGCCCGAAACCCTCACCCCGAAAGTCTTTGAGAACATTCGCGCCGTCATTTGCTGCACCGGAACCCGCGTGCAACCCGTCGAAGGCGATACCCCCAGCCGCGAGAAATACTATCAAGGGGTGAAATTCTATCTCCCCGAAGTCGCCGAGACTCCAGAATATATTGAGTATCAGGGGGTGAAAAACCTCGTCAACGCCGCAAAACCCTATCTAAAACAGCGGCAAAACGAAAAAATGATATTTGACTTCAGACAGCCCATGCCCAACTTCAACAGCCTCTGGGGAGCCGTTGATGACGTGGTTATGGGCGGTGTCAGCGAAAGTGGCATTCGTCAAATTTCCGGTGCGGCCCTGTTTGAGGGCAACGTCTCAACAGCGAACTCCGGGGGCTTTGCCTCCGTGCGGACACGTCCGTTGGACCAACCCTTGGACTTATCGGATTATGAGGGCATTGAGTTGCGAGTTCGCGGCGATGGCAACCGCTATAAATTTATCCTACGGGGCGACGATCGCTGGGATGGTATTAGTTACTGTTATTCCTTCGATACGGTCTATAACATCTGGATGACCGTGCGGATTCCCTTTGCGGAGTTAATCCCCAACTTCCGCACCAAAACCATCGAAACAGCAGAACCCTTCCCCGCCGCCACTGTTACCGCGTTTCAACTGATGTTGAGTAAATTTGAGTATGACGGCGAACTCAACCCCACCTTTTCAGCGGGAGGCTTCCGTTTAGAACTTGAAACCATGAAAGCCTACGGAGGGCCACCGTTGCCGCAATTTATCATGATCAGTTCTGCCGGGGTGACTCGTCCAGGGAAACCGGGCCTAAACCTAGAAGACGAACCCCCAGCGGTACGGATGAACGACCAACTCGGGGGCATTCTCACCTGGAAACTGGCCGGAGAAGACAGTGTGCGCGAGAGTGGCGTTCCCTATACGGTTGTCCGTCCCTGCGCCTTAACGGAGGATGCTGGTGGTAAGGTTTTAGAGCGCGATCGCGGTGACACGATTAAAGGCCAATGTTCCCGCAACGACATCGCCCAACTCTGTATCAATCTCCTCAACGCCCCCGAAGACACGAATACAACCTTTGAGGTTAGGGAGAAATAGGCAAAAGGCAAGAGGGAGGTTCTCCCCTGTTCCCTGTTCCCTGTTCCCTGTTCCCTATTCCCTTCTTTCGCCCCCCCCATGCTATCCTAGTCAGGTTGTCAAAATTTCGCACATTTGGCGTTTCGGGTGTTTCTGACGGGACGAGAGTTCCTCAGAGATCAAACGCTGGATGGAGGAAAAACCCGAAAATACGGAGATTTCAAGTTTTATGGCAGTTATTACACTGGCTCAACTCCTCGAATGTGGAGTTCACTTTGGACACCAGACCCGTCGCTGGAACCCTCGGATGTCTCAGTACATCTTTACCGATCGCAACGGGGTTCACATCATCGACCTGGTGCAGACGGCGCAACTGCTCGAAGATGCTTACGACTATTTGCGTTCAGCGGCTGAAGCGGGCAAAAAATTCCTGTTTGTGGGAACCAAACGCCAAGCTGCTGCGATTATCGCCCAAGAAGCCGATCGCTGCGGGGCTTACTACGTCAACCAACGTTGGTTGGGGGGAATGCTCACCAACTGGACGACCATTAAAACCCGTGTCGAACGCCTCAAAGAACTCGAGAACCTCGAAGAATCCGGGAACTTAGATCTACGTCCCAAGAAAGAAGGGGCCATGTTGCGTCGGGAACTGTTCAAACTGCGCAAGTACCTCGGTGGAATTAAAGGAATGCGTAAAGTTCCCGATATCGTCATCTTGGTTGACCAACGTCGCGAATACACCGCCGTTCAGGAATGCCACAAACTCGATCTGCCGATTGTGTCTCTGTTGGATACCAACTGTGATCCTGATGCCGTCGATGTTCCCATTCCCGCTAACGACGATGCCATCCGATCGATTAAGCTAATATTGGGCAAACTGGCCGACGCGATCTATGAAGGTCGTCATGGTGAACTCGATTCTCTGTCTGAGGATGATTATGACGATTACAGCGTCGATGATTTTGAGGACGAGGATTTAGAATCTGATGACGCCTCTGATGATACTTCTGAGGAGTTCTCAGAGTCTGACTCGGATGACACCGAGAACGAACCTGAGAAAGAGGCTGAACCCGTGGCTCAAACCGCTCAAACAGCCCAGTCTGAGGAAGAATAAGCAGCTTCCCTTGTACGTGTAGCATAAACGACAGAAACAGAAGCAATCATGGCGCAAATTTCAGCAAAAGACGTTAAGGAACTGCGCGATAAGACGGGCGCAGGGATGATGGACTGCAAAAAGGCTCTCAGCGAGAGTGGCGGCGATTCCGAGAAAGCCATTGAGTGGCTTCGTCAAAAAGGGATGGCTTCCGCGAACAAAAAAGAGGGCCGTGTTGCAGCCGAAGGGCTAGTCGGAAGCTACATCCACACCGGTGGACGCGTGGGCGTTCTGATTGAAATCAACTGTGAAACGGACTTTGTGGCTCGTCGCGAGGAGTTTCAAGACCTCGTGCGCAACATTGCCATGCAAGTCGCAGCCTGTCCCAATGTGGAGTATGTCCGGGTTGAGGACATCCCCGAGGAAATCGCCGAGAAGGAGAAATCCATCGAAATGGGGCGCGATGACTTAGCTGGGAAGCCGGAAAACATTCGCGAGAAAATCGTTGAAGGTCGGATTGGCAAACGGCTCAAGGAATTGGCCCTATTAGAACAACCCTATATCCGGGATACCAACATCACCGTCGATGAACTGGTAAAACAAATGGTGGCTCAGTTGGGTGAAAACATCCGCGTGCGTCGTTTTGTGCGCTTTGTTCTCGGTGAAGGTATCGAGAAAGAAGAGAGCGATTTCGCCGCTGAAGTGGCCGCTCAAGCCAATGTGAGCAAAAACTAACCCATTCGGCTAATGTATGAGGGTTCAGGAGACGTGTGTCTGAACCCTCTTGTTTCGGCGGGATGGCTAGATCACGGGGGAGATGATGAGATGACTGGATCAACGGAGCGACTCTATCAGACGTTGGAGCGTTTAAAGGGTGAGTTGTCGCAACTTTCAGAGACGTTTGAGGACACCTACCGCGAATACATCACGGCCTTAGCCAATGCGGTGCAGCATCAACTGATCTTGGCAACCTATCACTTGTGTACTCAAGGTTATCCTGAGGCGTTCTTATCTTTGTCATTTTCTCAGCGACAGGCGTTGCAACTCAAGATTCGTCAGTTGGCGAAACAGGTTGAACCCTCGATGTTGCAATCGTTTTATCGCTGCACGGCTGAGGTGATGCAGGAGGCTCGTGCAGCGACAACCCCTTCGCCCTCGCCGTCAGCCGCTTCGACGACGTCAACGACTGAGAAGGATGATGAGGATGAGGATGAGGATGAGGAGTTCGGGAGCATCAGTGAGAGTGATCAGGTGGCGTTGGAGGCTTTTGCTGAGGAGTTCGAGTTACCGGATGATTTATTTAGTCGTGTTAGTCTGCAACGTTTGTCGGTGGGGGACGATGATGAGGCTCCCTTTATGGAAACGGAGACTCCCAAGGCGTTGGGGCCGGAGTTATTTGATTTGGAGGATGGGGAGAATTTACCCTCTCTGTCTGACTATGATCCGATGAGTCCTGAACTGATCGCCAGTTGGCAACGTACGGTAGAACAGGGTGCGTTGCGGGTGTTGTCTCAGTTATCACAGCGAGTGAACCGTCTGTTGCAAAGTCGGGGAATTTTGCCCGCAACGGTTCCGCCGAAGTTGGTTCAGGCGGCGACTCAGGTGGATGCGACGGCGGATACGTCGAGCAATGTGCCGAATTTGTTGAAGTTATTGGTGGAAACGGAGTCGGGGGATGAGTCGCGATCGCAGGTGGCCGAGTTGTTGGCGGTTCGCCTGCGTCTGTCGGATATTGAGTTTGCGGACCCGACTCTCAAGACTTGGCGCGATCGCCTCCGCAAGTTATCGTCGCAATTGGTCACTCTTGGGCGCAACTATCAGGAAAAACAACGACAACGGGCCGTGATTGAGGCCGAATCGGCCTGGCGATCAAGTTGGTTTGAGGAGGAGGATTAGCGGCGATTTAGGAGTCTAGGGGGCGGGTAATCTCAATGGTAATACGGCCGCCAAAGTCAGGAATCGGGGCGGCGGGTTTGCTGAGGCGGACTCGTACTTGCTCGACTTTCTCTAGGTTTAACATGGCGTCGGCGATCGCCCCGGCCAGTCGCTCCACGAGAGCAAATTTCTCGGTTTTGATAATGTCTTTGACTTGGGCGATCGCCTGGCGATAGTCTAAGGTGTCCTCAATGGCATCACTGTGGGTCGCCGATGCTAAGTCTAGCCAGAGCGTTAAATCCACTTCAAACCACTGGCCTAAAACTTGTTCCTCGGGGAGAAACCCGGTGTACCCATAACAACGAATTTGTGAAAGTTCAATACAATCCATGACCGCATTTTTTATCTTGACAATTTAACATTAAAATGCTCTATTTAGCTGCATCGGCCGCCATGGTTTCTTCCACGGCTGGACTAGCTTTACTAATGGCTTGTAGCAATAAGTAATTTAACACAGTTCGCACAGCAATAATCGCCGCCAAACGGGCAATATCATCCCAACGACTAGAAATCATCGTTTTAAGAATGGTTGCCCCAATCAAGAAACTCAGAGCCAAAGAAAACGAATATCCCATCACCAAACGACCCCGTTGAAATGCCTCAGTGGTTTGTGGCCGAAACAGAGCATCTTTGAGATAAATAACCAGAGCGCGAGTCACGCCAATGGCAATTACAAATAAGGCCAACAGTTGACAAAACCCCGTTAAAATTCCATTGAGGGCAATCACAAATCCAGACAGTTCTGCCTCAATCCCATCTAAGAGCATTTTCTAAGTTCCATTCGTCATAATTCCTTGCGGCTTGAGTCAACGTGAGACAGCTTCAAATCGCGGCATTTCCCGCACGGGTATTATTTTTTGCCAATCAGCCAATAGGATTTCATCTCCCCTCGTCCTTTCAAGGCAACCATCCCTCGTTCTTGGAAATTATAGCGTTGTTTTAAGCGTTCGTAGGTTGCTTCCGTGACCTGAATTTTTCCCGGTTCCCCATGAGACTCCATGCGAGAGGCTACATTAACCGTATCTCCCCATAAATCATAAATAAACTTGTGGGTTCCGATGACTCCAGCCACCACGGTACCGCTATTGATACCCAGACGAATGCGAAATTCCTCGGGATATTGCTGTTGCACATGGTCCACGGAGTCTAACATGGCTAAGGCCATATCGGCGATCGCCTCAGCATGATCCGGGCGAGGAATCGGTAAACCCCCAGCCACCATGTAAGCATCGCCAATAGTTTTGATTTTTTCAAGTCCGAGTTTTTCGGCGATCGCATCAAACTCTGAGAAAATCTGATTGAGAAGATTCACCACCTCAACCGGAGTTAAGCGCAACGATAAAGGCGTAAAGCCGACGATATCCGCAAACAAAATCGTAACATCATCAAACAACTCGGCGATCGCCCCTTCATCCACCTTCAAACGAGCGGCGATCGACTCAGGTAACACATTCAACAACAGACGTTCGACGGTTTCCCGTTCCTGGGCCAAAGCGGCGGCATTTTTCTCCAAATCCTCCAACATCCCATTAATCGAAGCCCCCAAATCACTGAGTTCATCGGTACCCGGAGTCGAGACACGCAACGTTAAATCATTACTCTTGCCAATCTCCGACACCGACTCACTTAAACGAGCCAAACGCCGCAGCACCAAACGCTCCAGGAGAACTACCGTCAGACCCCCAAAGACACCTCCCACCAAAAGCAGAGACCCCAGTAAATAGCCTAACGCCTGCCGTCCCTCCCGATAGACATCCCGAGCCATCGTCACCTCCAGCAAAAGCGCAGGCGTACCATGAATATCGTAGATCCAGCGATATCCGGCCAGTTCCTGTGGGTTGAGCGGTTCGATCGCCGGCTGATTGGGATTATCCTGTAATTGGCTGGCCATGGCCTGTAACTGGCTGGAGTTCTCCACCGCCGAGAGACGATGAAACTGAACCTGCAACTGGACTTCTTCGGCCAATTTCTGTACCTGAGACTCATCCCACCGTCGTAGCATAATGATTGTCCCCGGCATCGAGCCACCGCCAGCACTGGTTAAGATAGGACGAGACGACACTAGCAGCGTCTCCTCGGGTAAAACCCAAAATCCCGCCGTTAGACTATTTGGACCCTCATGAGCCAGCAGGGGATGCTCTGGGGACAGTCGTTCTAGCCAAGAGTCCGGGGGAGGCTGTCCTGGTTCCCCAGGGGACTCAACGGGACCACCGGCTTTGACCTCCCCCTCACGGTTAATTAAAAGTAGCCCCCTCAGTTGCAAGTTTGTCAAGACTGTGTCGGTGATGTTCTCCTGAAAAAATTGCTCATTATCCCCGGTCATGAAATCATGCATAGCATCCCAATTTGACCAGTCTGCCGTCACGAGATTGAGTTGAGCGACGTTTTGCCTTAAGGCATTGTCCACCCGTTGGATATCTCGGGTCGCATTTTTACGTTCTAACGCCCAAAAACTACGCAAGAGAAACACTGAAAGACTACCATAGAGAATGACAATCAACCCAAGGAGACTACAGCCAATTAGAATCAGGGTTTTTTGATACAGCTTCATGTTTTGTTGGCGAACCGAATCACCCAGTTCAGGCTTTAACAGGAATTTTAAGACTCAACAGCTTAGCTTAATTGTTTGTTGGTCCTATTAACGGAGTCTTCAGGATTGGCGGTGGTTAGTAGGGGCAATCCCTTGTGGTTGCCCAGCCCAGATTTTGTATACATGGCAATAAATTGCACCAGATTTCCTGAAGACCCTATTAACATCAATTGATGAGGGTTAGCTCGCCAATAACACCAATAACTCAACCCCAAATTCATTCTCAAACAGCTCTTTTTTATAATTAATACTCCAACGTTCCAAATCACAAGAATCGCCAGCCGATTTGGGATAGAGTAACAAATTCATCTGTTTAGAGTCCGGGCGATAGTCACAACGGACTTTCTGAATCGCGCCGAGTTGGCGGCGATCGAGGGCGATCGCCAACCGCATCAAACCACTCAATTGGCGAACCAGGAGGCGATCGCTACTCGATAAGTTTGCATAAGGCTCATGCTTTTTCTTCGGGGGACTCTTGCGGTGATAGCGTGCCAAATTAGCAATGATCTCAACCTCCAACTCGGTAAATCCCAGCAACTCACCATGGCGAATCAAATAATAGGAATGCTTGTGATGCGCCGAGTGACTAATATAAAGTCCACAATTGTGGAGTAACGTCGCCACCCACAATAACTCCCGTTCCGTCTCACCCCACTCATGGAGAACCCCCTGAGTTTGATCGAACAAACTTACCGCAAACTCAGCCGTGCGTTCAGCATAAGGCAAATCCACATGATACTTTTTAGCAATCTTGCGAGTACTGCGTTCACGAACCGAACTTTGATAACAGAGTTTATCCTCAATCAAGCCCCGATTGAGCATCCAATCGACGATCATGCCCTCTCGTAAAGCCCGCTCACAAATAATCAATTCATCCACGCCCAACAAAGACATCGCCTCATGGAGAATCACCGCCCCCGCCACAATAATCTCAGCCCGACGTTCCACCATTCCCGGAATATCGAGTCGTTCCTCATAACTACTCTTGCGGAGTTTTTTGAGTAGTTTATGGAGATGCTTAAAACTAAGAACATAACCATTGAGGGGACTCGGAACCCCACCGAGATTGTCGATCGCATCCATCGTCGCCAACGCCTCAATGGTTCCCGAGGTTCCCACCATACGTAACGTTTCCCCCGGTTGAACCTTAGCCAACACCTCCTCAACCGGACGTTCAAGCATTCCCTGCACATAGGCTTCGAGGGCAGTATAATCCTTATCCTCAATGGGATCACTATGGACATACTGGCCCGACAGACGCACCGCCCCCACCTTGGTACTACTGAGACTGCGCGGTTCCTGGCCATCGCCGAGAATCAACTCCGTCGAACCGCCGCCAATATCAATCACCACATGAGGCTGACGGGCTAACTCCATCCCCGACAACACCCCCAGATAAATCCGTCGCGCCTCTTCAGGCCCCGAAATGAGATGAATCGACAAATTTAACTCATCTCGCACCCGTTGGATAAATTCCTGGCCATTGGGGGCTTCCCGCGTCGCACTGGTGGCTACGGCGACAATCTCATCAGCCGCGAGACTATGGGCAATTTTTTGGTAGCGTCGTAGCGTCTCGACTGAACGCTCAATAATTTCAGGTTTAAGATTTCCCGTTTCGAGATCACAGTCCCCCAAACGGACAGTTTCCTTTTCTCGCGTAATAATGGTGAAAGCAGGGAGTTCCGGCTGAATCTGAACCACAACCATGTGAATGGAGTTGGTCCCAATATCAATGGCCGCCAAAACATAGTTAGAACGGACCGAAACCCCCGCAGGGCGAGCCTGCATCCGAATAGCATTGCTCGGCGGTGTGGTGTCTGTCATGACCAAATCCTCAAAACTAGGACGTTGTTCCTCAGTATCCGCGAGAACACGTCCGACAACAAATAGGTTGATTTTATCGTGGCTGGGGGGAGTCCCCCGTCTTGACGGCTCGAAAACTTAGGAGTACAAACAGTGCAACTTGTCTTGATGATATCTCGTCTTGTGCCATCAGTCTGTGGGCGAGTCTGTGGGCGAGTCTATGGGCGAGTCTACGATTATGTCCCTTGCCTGTATGTCCCTTGCCTGTGCGCCCGGTGCATCTTAAGAGCGTAAACGTGTTTGATAGCGACGAACTGACGGTGACTCGAATCCAAGGCCCCGACGATCTCTTTGACGTGCGGGGACAGTTGTTGCGTAAAACCAATCCCCTACGCAGCAAAATTCTGATTTTTTCGACGATTTATCGCCAGTTCGATTTTAGCGATCGCGACTGGATGGCCCTGAAAGCCCAGGAACTCGACGAACTGCTACGCAATCTCTTCGAGGCCTGTCCAACGTTAGACGAACTCGATAGTCGTCTCCATCGCACCGCCCGCAATCTCGATGGAGTTGATGAGAATCTCAACGCCGCCGATTTACTGGTTCGTTGTTTGACGCGCTTTTATGTTGAAGCGGTGGGCGATCGCTCGCAGGAAAGTTCACAGGAAAGTTCGCAAGAAAGTTCTCAGAATCTCGTCGCCGAGTTTGAGTCGTCCCCAGAGGAGGTCGGCTTTGGCCATCATATTACCGATAGTCCTGCCTTACAGATGGACTCTCAACGAGGCTCAGAGCCAGGCGTAGAGGACGATGAGAGCGAGAATAGCCTCTTTTTTGACATGACCTTCAATAGAGCGGCTAACCAGCCTGTATTGCCCGCTGAGGAGCCAGCACCCGTTTTACCCGCCGTCGCCAATCCAGCCAACTCGCCGGCCACGAGTTCACCGCGTTTATCCGATCGCCTGCTGCAACATCTAGCCACCACCGATGAAGTCCAGGATCTGATTCGGCGATCGAGTAAAGATCTCACCGAGGCGATCGCCCAGAGCATTACTGACTTAGAGATGAACCTCGAAGCCACCTGCGCTCACATCTCCCCTGAGGAACAACTACGCATCAAACATGAAGCCGTCAGCAGCCTCCTCAACGACGTACGCTTAAACCTCAATCGCATTGGCGGCGTTCTCGAACATCCCGTTCTCCCCAGTCCCCCCAGCCAGTCAACCGCGCCAGCCAACACCGAGTTACAGCACCAGGCCAGCCAAGGAACCCCCCGCGCGATCGCCCGTTGGCTGATTCAGCGTCATCGCGCCTTAGGGATTAACCTGCTCGCCACCCAAAAAGGCCGCTGTCTCCATGTTGTCCTCGACTTAGCCTCCCTCAATCCCAGCACTGACCACGATCCCCATCGCCTCGGCACTCAGATGTACGAGAGTATCCTAGAATTGAAGCTAAGCAGTGCCGATCGCCTGAAAGTCCATGGCCGGGAGCCGGGACAGAAACGTCCGAGTTGGACGCGATCGTTTTTACTGTAAGCTCATGATTGGATGACACTGGGCCAAACCCCTATGGACGCTCGGGAAGTTTTAGAACGTTACATTTCCGGAGATGTAGATTTTAAGAGCGTCACCCTCTGTAACGCCAAATTATCCGGTGCAGAACTGATCGGGATTCGACTGAGTGGGGCCAATCTTCAAGGGGCTGACTTACTCTTCGCCTATCTTACCCGCAGTCAACTCGATGGGGCTGATCTGCGCAAAAGCAAACTCGGCGGCGCCAATCTCAAACAAGCGAATTTACAAAATACCCATCTGCGAGATGCAGATTTACATGGAGCCATTTTACAACGGGCCGATTTACGCGGCGCGGATTTAAGTCTGGCCACCCTAATTGACGCCAACTTAATGGGGGCAGATTTACGCAGTTGCAACCTCAGTGGTGCCGATTTACGGGGCGCCTCGTTGCGGGGGGCCAATTTACGCTATGAACGCCGGATTTATAACCCCGTCAACTTACGAGGGGCGAATTTATCCTATTGTGATTTACGGGATATTGATTTAAGTTATGCCGATTTAACTCGTGCTAACTTAACCGGAGCGAACTTAACTCAAACCCATCTTCGGGGAACCATTTTCACCCAAGCCAAACTCAAATGGGCCAGTCTGCGACGTGCCACCATGATTGATGCCGATTTGACGGAGGCTGACGTTCGCGGTGCTGATCTATCTGATGCGATTATTGCCAGTGCTAGGATGCGAGACGTGCGCCTACAAAAAGCGACTCTTTATATGACCAATTTGGCGCGTTCCAATATGACTCGCGCCGATTTGCGAGGAGCTAATTTACGAGAAGCCAATCTCTTAGAAACCAATTTAACGAAAGCCGATTTAACGGATGCTGATTTAACAAATGCCAATTTATTCGACGCTGATTTGACCTTAACTCGCACCAAAGGCGCGAATTTTACAGGAGTTAAAATCAACGACGATTAGAATTATTTTGGCTGCATCTCAATTCAGAAAATGTTGAACCCACCCCGCGCTAACGCGCACCCCTCCCAGGAGGGGAAATACCTGAAAAATCCCCTCTTGGGAGGGGTAGGGGTGGGTCATCTAAGGGGAAATACCTGAAAAATCCCCTCTTGGGAGGGGTAGGGGTGGGTCATCTAAGGGGAAATACCTGAAAAATCCCCTCCTGGGAGGGGTAGGGGTGGGTCATCTAAAGCGATCACAAAAGTGAGATGCATCCGCTTGGAAGTTGTACAGATTAGCCCATACCCCGGGTGGGATAATTCTTCTCAAGAATAAACCCTAAACTTCCCTGAAGTTCCTTCAAATTAGGACGACCAAAGGGAGCATTATTAATTGCCGCATAATACAGCGTTCCATCAGGGCGAACCAAAAACAACCCCGGTTCAGCAAAGCGTTCCGGTTCATAATCAAACGCCTGATCCGACACATAGAGTCCCCAATCTCGCATCGACTCGACCGATTGACCATAGCCAACCGTTAAGGTCTTTAACCCCCAATCTGCCTTGGCTTGGCGGGCTTTCTCCTGGGTATCTCCACTGACGGCGATCGCCCCAATTCCCATGGCCGCAAACTTGTCCAAAAGTGCCTCTAAATCCGTCAAATAGGCTTGACAAATGGGACAATGTAGCCCCCGATAAAACACAATCATCGTAAAGTTTTGCGGCTGTTGGTCTTGCAACCGCCAGGTCTCTCCTCCAACCGTAGGAACCGTTAACTCAGGAGTGGACACCCCCGGCATTAGCTTCGGAGACGGATGATAGGTTACGCTCATGAAATGTATCTCTTTAACGGCAAGATGGTCTGTCATAGATACGTCAAGCCCCGAGATTTGGATGTCTTCACCCCCTCCGCCGACTATGCTCACTCAACCCTCAGAACCCACCTGGAAAACCGTTATTCGCCTCCTACGTTGGCATAAACCCGCCGGCCGGTTAATTCTCATGATTCCCGCCCTCTGGGCCGTCGTCCTCGCCGCCCAAGGGACCCCACCCCTGCCCCTAATTGGAATCATTATCCTAGGAACCCTAGCCACCAGTGCCGCCGGTTGTGTCGCCAATGACCTCTGGGATCGCAACATCGATAATCAAGTCGAACGCACCCAATCCCGTCCCCTAGCCTCCCGGGCCTTGTCCATTAAAACCGGAATTGTCGTGGGGTTGGTATCCCTCCTCTGTGCGGCGGGCCTGGCCTCCTATCTCAACCGCTTCTCCTTTGCCCTCTGCGTGGCAGCCGTTCCCGTGATTTTGCTCTATCCCGCCGCGAAACGGGTGTTTCCAGTCCCCCAATTAGTTCTATCCCTGGCTTGGGGATTTGCAGTGTTGATTAGTTGGAGTGCTGTAGAGGGAGGATTAACCGCCTCAACCTGGTGGTTATGGGGGGCGACGGTATGGTGGACTTTGGGCTTTGACACCATTTACGCCCTCTCCGATCGCGAGGATGACCTGAAAATCGGCATTAACTCCAGTGCGATTTTCTTTGGAGAGGCAGTTGTGGGGGCGATCGCCCTCTGTTTTATAGCCACAGTGGTCTGTTTGGGGGTTGTGGGCATTCAACTAGGCTTAGGGAGCGAATTTTGGCTGGCTTTAGTGGTAGCCACGGGGGGCTGGACTTGGCAAGTGGCCCGACTTCAGGAAGAAACTTTACCCCGTCCGGCCTTTGGCGATTTGTTTGCGCAAAATGTTTGGCTGGGGTTTGGGGTGTTACTGGGGATGCTGTTGGGACTGTAGGGGATGATTTGCTGGCAACGTCTCTCTTACACTAATGGGGACAGCAGCTTGTGATCAATCTCGACGTTATGAAAACCCGTCAACTCGGTAACAGTGATTTACAGGTCTCAGAAATCTGTCTGGGAACCATGACCTATGGGCAGCAAAACAGTATCGAGGAGGCCCATGCACAACTCGACTATGCGATCGCCCAAGGCGTCAACTTCATCGACACCGCCGAAATGTACCCCGTCCCCGGCCGAGGGGAAACCCAAGGCCGAACCAGCGAGTATATTGGTCAATGGCTAGCCAAACAGCAACGGGACAAACTCATCATCGCCACCAAAGTCACCGGCGGCGGTTCACGGATGGAGTGGATTCGCGGCAAAGATCGCAAAGTCGATCGCCCCAACATCGAACAAGCGGTCAATGACAGCCTCAAACGGCTACAAACCGACTATATCGACCTCTACCAAATCCACTGGCCCGATCGCTATGTCCCCCTCTTTGGCGGCGGAACCTTCGACCCAAAACAGGATCGGCCCACCGTTCCCATCGCCGAACAGTTAGAGGTATTTAAGGACTTGGTGGATGCGGGCAAAATTCGCTATGTGGGCCTGAGTAATGAAACCCCCTGGGGTGTGAATCAGTTTTGTCACCTCGCCGAGACGTTGAACCTTCCCCGAGTGGTGTCGATTCAGAACGCCTATAGCCTCCTCAATCGCGAGTTCGACCTGGCCCTGGCTGAAACCAGTTATCGGGAAAATGTCCCTCTGTTGGCCTATAGTCCTCTGGCTTTCGGGTTCTTGACGGGGAAACACCAAGGCGGCATCGATCCCAACTCCCGCGTCGGACAATTTCCCGGATTTGGGGCACGCTATGGTAAACCCAACGTGCAAGCGGCGTTAACGGCCTATTTGGAGTTGGCCAAGCAATGGGGATTGTCGCCGGCCCAGATGGCCTTGGCCTTTGTGCGATCGCGTTGGTTTGTGGCCAGTACCATTATCGGGGCCACGACCTTAGATCAGTTAAGGGAAGATATCGGCAGTGTGGCGGTAGAGTTAACGCCGGAGATGTTAGCGGCCATTGACGCGATTCATGCCAAATATCCCAATCCGGCCCCTTAGAAGGTAGGGAACACCGGAGAACCCACCCCGCCCTCCGGGCACCCCTCCCAAGAGGGGAAAGACGTAGGGGCGACCACAAGGGTTCGACCTGGTAGGGTGCGTCCCGGCTTGCAACGAGTTTGAACTTTGACAAATCACCTTTCAACTTGCCGGAACGCACCATTCTGGAACCGGAACGCGCCATTCCTCGTTTAAATAGTAGAAGTATCGAGCATTTCAATCTGCTGAAAATGGGCATCACGAGTCAGTAAAACCAGATTATACTGTAATGCTAAAGCCGCGATCCAGATATCATTTTCAGGTAAAGGTCTCCCCTTTTGTCTTAATTTATTCTTGATAATTCCATATTGCTTTGCCGTTTCTGCATCAGACACAAGTACAGTGCTATTGGCAATAAAATCATCAATTCTTGCTAAATTCGCTTGAATACGACTTGACTTTCTTGCCCCATAATATAGCTCACCTAGTGCAACACTGGGGACAAATACAGCATCAGCATGACCTAGGCTACTTTTGACTAATGGTTCATCAGCAAAAAGAGAGATAATGATGTTGGTATCCAGCAAGTATCTACCACTCATGACGATCAATTTTCCCGCAATCCTGTTCGATCGCATCACGCATCATCTCAAGATCATCAGCCGGAATACATCCTGCAAACTGAAGTAACTCTTGACCAGGTGTTCCTTTAACTTGAGTGTTTGCCAACATTCGTGCAAATTCCAGAACTTGCCCTTGAAGGTGTTGGGGCAATTCCTCCATCTGTTGCACTAAATCATTAACGGTTTTGTTCATGATGTTTATCTCCACCCGTGCTTGACTTTATTTTACCTTGAATCCGCAAGAAGACTTGCACTCAACTCAATAACCTTTACTCAAACAAATCCGACACCACACAAGAAAATCCCGGCAAAATCGGACTGGTGAGGGAATCGCTGGGAAACAGAGTTTCCGAGAGGCGTAAACAAGACCCCTCCCGACGATAGACCTTCAATTCCTGCTTTTGTCGGTCAAGAATCCAAGACTCTAAAACCCCTTCCGAGGAGTAGAGTTTGAGTTTAAGTTCATAATCCCGTCGGCGATCGCGTTTTGAACTCGACAAAACTTCCACCACCAAATCCGGGGCAGCGGTTAGATGGCCCGAGTCATCTAAACAGGATTCCAGTCGTGGCTGACTCACCCAAGCCACATCGGGAATCACACTGTTAATGTCTGAAAAAATAATCCCTGGGGCGATCGCCGCGCGTCCTAATCCCGTTTGCCGCGACCAGGCTTTTAAGACCATATAGACATTACCACTAATCTCTTGATGATACCAATGGGGGGCGCGAGTCACAATGAGTTGTCCATCAACAATTTCATAGGACTGATTGGGGTCATCAAATAACTCCAAATCGGCGATCGTCCAGCGAACGGGTTGTGAGGATAGGTGCATGATTTAAGCCTTTATCATTCATTTCAACCAACTCCCGGCCACCTTCTATCATAATAGGGGACGACCCTCACCACCGCCCACCGTGACCCAACGATCGCTCGCCCTGGATAGTCTGCGAGGATTGGCCGTTCTCGCCATGGTCTTCTCAGGAATCATCCCCTTCGGCGGAACTCTCCCAGCTTGGATGTATCACGCCCAAGTTCCCCCCCCAGATCATGTCTTTAACCCCGAAGTTCCGGGACTCACTTGGGTCGATCTCGTCTTTCCCGCCTTCCTCTTCGCTATGGGGGCCGCGATTCCCTTGGCCCAACGGCGACGGATGCAACAGGGTTGGCCCGGCTGGAAAATCGCTCTCTCAACCCTCTGGCGAGGACTTTCTCTCATTGCCTTTGCCGTGTTTTTACAGCATTGTCGCCCCAATATCCTCGACCCCGATTTAGGGGTTTGGCGGTGGTGGATTTCCCTACTAGGATTTCTCATTCTTGGCTTAGCTTTTGGCCAGTTTCCTCGCCAGATTCCTATCCCGATTCAACGGGGTTTAAATCTCTTGGGATGGCTGTTCGGAATTGCGCTATTATCTCAGTTAACTTATGCCGATGGCAGTGGCTTTTCGAGTAGCCGCAATGATATTATTTTGGTGGTTTTAGGCAATGTCGCCATGGCTGCAACCGCCGTTTGGTGGCTGACTCGGGATCAGCTTCTGGGCCGTTTGGGGGCGATCGCCCTCGTCTTTGCCCTACAACTCTCCCTCGATGAACCCGGTTGGGTGCGATCGCATCTCAACTTCTCCCCCCTTCCCCATCTCCTCAACTTCGCCTATCTCAAATATCTGCTGGTGGTTCTCCCCGCCACCCTCATCGGCGATGGACTTTGGCAGATGCTGCAACGGCGAGAGTCCCCCGAGTTGACCCCAGGTTGGACAGCCCAACGCTATGGGGCGATCGCCCTGTTGGGACTGACTTGGACCCTCACTCTGCTGATTGGACTCCAGGAACGCTGGCTGGGGCAAACCGTCGCCATAGCTATGATTTTGACAGTTTTGACCTGGTGGCTCAAACACAAGCCCTACAGCCCCCAAGAACGGCTGCTGAGTCAATGGATGACCTGGGGAACCTATTGGATTGGTCTGGGATTAGCCTTAGACCCCGTTCAGGGGGGGATTAAGAAAGATCCCGCCACCTGGAGTTATCTGTTCACCACCACGGGAGTCTCGATTTGGCTATTGGTGAGTTTACTGGTCATAGTAGATATCTTGCGGGGCGATCGTCGTCTCCCCTGGCTGATCTCACCATTGATTGAAACCGGTTGCAATCCCCTCGTGGGCTATGTGGCCTATCTCAACCTAATTTTGCCCATTCTCACCCTAACCGGCTTGCGGGAGTTCATCAACGCCGTCACCGCCTCCCCCCTGCGAGTAACCCTACGGGCCATGGTGATGACAATGCTGGTGGCGGGAGTGGTTTGGGGACTGAATCAACTACGCTGGCGTTGGCGAGTGTGAATCAGTCCCTCACCCCCGTCCCCTCTCCCGCTTTGGGCCGCCTTATGTTGGAATAGAGGGTGATGATATCTTTGCCAATGTTCGGGACGACACTCCAACCCCTGAAACGCCCAGGTGGTGATGAGGATAAAACTAAGTTATCTTTTTTGAGGTGATAGGATGAGCCTAGTGATTTCCGAAGAGATTGTTAAAGCCAGTGGACTCTCTGAACAAGAGTTAATTATCGAGTTGGTCTTGCTGTTGTTTCAACAGGAGAAAATCAGCTTGGGTAAGGCAGCAGAATTACTGAATATCTCTCAGGTTAAATTCCAAAAAATTCTCTCAGAGAGGGGCATCAATATTCATTACGATGTGGACGAATTGCGGGAGGATATACAGCATTTAACGGCTAAGGGATGGCTATAATTGTTGTGAGTGACACATCGCCGTTAAGTGGGTTGGCGATCGCCGGTTATCTGGGGGTATTAGAACAACTCTACGGACAAGTATTGATTCCTTCGGGAGTGATGCAGGAGTTGCAGCGAGGAGGAGAAGATGACCCGCGCATCACAGATGTGTTAGGTCTTGATTGGATTGAGGTTCGCCAAGCCACGAATCAACAACTGGTACAGGTTCTACAAACTGAGCACCATTTGGATCGAGGAGAATCAGAGGCGATCGCATTGGCCTTGGACGTGAATGCAGAAGAATTATTGATTGATGAACGCTTAGGACGAAGAAAAGCGATGGATTTGGGGTTATCGATTACGGGATTACTGGGAATTTTGCTGGTGGCAAAGCGTCGAGGTTTGATAACTCAGATTAGACCGATTATGGATCGTTTAATATTGGATGCCAATTTTCGGATTGGTGCAAATTTATATAGAGAGGTTTTAGTCGCTGCTGGGGAATGATAAAAAGATAAGTCTGGGGTGGAGGAACAGAAACCGGGTTTCTAGCAGCATCTCTATTCCTTCACCCAGATTTTCCAAAGAAACCCGGTTTCTGGGAGGTTTTTGAGTCTCGGTGAGGTTCAAGAAAGGGGGTTTCTAGCAGTATCTGGTGTTTCTTGACAAAGGTTTAGGGAAGAAACTCCGTTTCACCCATCGCGGGGATGGGGTAAAATGGGGGTACTATCCTGAAATGCACTATGCTAACCACGGAAACTGAACTCTTAGCTATCCTTCGCAACCTCCCCCAACCCGCCCTGGAAGAAGCCAAAATATTCTTAGACTTTTTAGCTTGGCGGTATCAAAACACCTCGCCCAAAAGAGCAAACTTAATCGCCAGTCTGCGGGGAAAAGCAACAGGGGAGATGACGACTGATGAGATTCTGAATTTAACGCGGGGTGAGGAATGACGGATTTCCTCGTAGATAGCAATGTGATTCTGGATGTATTAACCGAAGATCCCCATTGGTTTGAGTGGTCAGCAGCGCAACTCGCTGATTGTGCTCAAACCGGAACATTGCATATCAACCCTATTATTTATGCAGAAGTCTCCATTGGTTTTAAAGAGGTAACGGAAGTTGAATCAGTATTATCTTCTAGCTTTTTTCAGAGAGACGGATTACCTTATGAGGCGGCATTTTTAGCGGGGCAAGCCTTTTTGCAATATCGTCGCAGGGGTGGGGTGAGGCGATCTTTACCGGATTTCTATATCGGCGCTCATGGATTTGTGTGTGGGTACACCCTGCTAACTCGTGATGCCACCCGTTATCAAACCTATTTCCCTGAACTTATCCTCATCAGTCCCTAAGTTAAGCGGTGTTCTGAGACTGGGATGTGGAGGAAAAGCAACCCGGTTTCTCGGAGTCGCGGCATGGGATATAATCACGTTAGAGTTGTGGAGCAGTGGGCTGGCGCGAGGCTTCACTGAACCGACAGCAGCGAACCCAGACTCACCGGAGGCGGAACTATGTCCAGTTGGCGTGAGCGATGGCAAAATCTATGGCGGTTTCTCAATACCCCTTTATTCACTTCCCCGACTCCGGGAACCTCTAACCCAACCGTTGAGGCGATATCCCCTGAGTATTTAGCGATTTGGTTAGAAATCCTGGAAGCGAAAAAAAGGGGATTAAGCGGGAAAGCCGTCTATCCCCTTTTCCAAAAATACCAAGACCAACTCGACCTCGATTTTGCCGAAACCATCAGCCAATGGTTTCACTCCCAACTCGACCCCGATGATATTGAGAAAAATCAAGACCTAGCCAAACATCTTAATAATTTTGCCATTGATATTAGTAATTTTCCATTAGGCAGTCGAGCCAATAATCTGGAAATTGCCATTGCTGCCTACCAAGCCGCCTTAGAAGTCTACACCCGCAGCGCCTTTCCCGAACAATGGGCAAGGACTCAAATGAACTTGGGGACTGCCTACTCAGACCGCATCCGGGGAGAGCGAGCGGACAATATCGAGGAGGCGATTCGCCGCTTCCAAGCCGCCTTAGACGTCTACACCCGCACTGCCCTTCCCGAAGGTTGGGCAATGACTCAAATGAACTTGGGGAATGCCTACCAAACCCGCATCCGGGGAGAGCGAGCCGACAATATCGAGGAGGCGATTCGCTGCTACCAAGCCGCCTTAGACGTCCGCACCCGCAGCGCCTTTCCCGAAGATTGGGCAATGACTCAAAATAACTTGGCGGCTGCCTACTGGAGCCGCATCCGGGGAGAGCGAGCCGACAATATCGAGGAGGCGATTCGCCGCTACCAAGCCGCCTTAGACGTCCGCACCCGCAGCGCCTTTCCTGAACAATGGGCAAGGACTCAAATGAACTTGGCGGTTGCCTACTCAGACCGCATCCGGGGAGAGCGAGCCGACAATATCGAGGAGGCGATTCGCCGCTACCAAGCGGCCTTAGAGGTCTACACCCGCAGCGCCTTTCCCGAAGGTTGGGCAGATACTCAAATTTGCTTGGGGAATGCCTACGATAACCGCATCCGGGGAGAGCGAGCCGACAATATCGAGGAGGCGATTCGCTGCCTCCAAGCCGCCTTAGAAGTCCGCACCCGCACCGCCTTTCCCGAATATTGGGCAATGACTCAAAATAACTTGGCGGCTGCCTACTGGAGCCGCATCCGGGGAGAGCGAGCCGACAATATCGAGGAGGCCATTCGCTGCTACCAAGCGGCCTTAGAGGTCTACACCCGCAGCGCCTTTCCCTATGAATGGGCAATGACTCAAAATAACTTGGGGAATGCCTACCAAACCCGCATCCGGGGAGAGCGAGCCGACAATATCGAGGAGGCGATTCGCTGCTTCCAAGCCGCCTTAGAAGTTTGCACCCGCACGGCATTTCCCGAAGATTGGGCAAGGACTCAAAATAACTTAGGGGAAGCCTACCGCACTCGCATCCGGGGAGAGCGAGCCGACAATATCGAGGAGGCGATTCGCCGCTACCAAGCCGCCTTGTCAGTCCGCACCCCCTCCTCCTTCCCCCTACCCTGCCTCCAAACCGGACGCAACCTCGGCAACTTCGCCTACAACCTGCAAAACTGGGAAATCGCCATCGAAGGCTACGACAACGCCATCCGTGCCGTAGAACAGAGCCGGGACTGGGCCACCTCCCCCGACAGCAAACGTCAAATCCTCGAAGATGCCCTGCCCATCTATGGCAAAATGATACAAGCTTGCCTGCACCTGGAACGCTACGAGCAAGCCCTCCTCACCGTCGAGCGCAGCAAGTCCCGCACCCTGATGGAAATGCTCACCAGCGCCGACCTGGTTCCCAAAAACGCCACCCACGAACAACAGGACCAATACCGCCAACTCAACCGGGAAATCGCCGCCCTCCAACAATCCTTCGCCGCCCCCGAGAACCCCGCCGACAGCCAAACCGAGACCCCCGAAGCCGGGGAACGCCGAGGACACCCGGACATCGCCACCGCCACCAACGCAGCGGGAACCCCTCAACTGAAACACCTGCTGCAACAACGGGACCGCCTCCTGGCGCAAATCAACGACCCCGACTTCAACCTTCTCCAGAACGTCCGCCCCGAACTCCCCGACTTTCGCCAACTCCTCACCCCGGAAACCGCTCTCATCGAATGGTATCTCCCCCAAGACCCGGACCTGGGAGCCTGGGCCTTCACCGTCACCCTCGACCCAGACGGCCCCCACATCCGCGCCCACCGCTACAGCCCCCAGCAACGCCAAACCCTCGACCAATTCAACCAAACCTACTTCGCCGACTACCGCCAACCCAGTTGGTACCAGGCCCTAGACCGTCGCCTGGAGGACCTGGCCGAACATCTCCACCTGTCGGGTCTCATCGCCGCCCTCCCCCCAACCTGTCAACGACTGATTCTGATTCCCCATCTCTACCTGCACCTGTTCCCCCTCCACGCCTTATCCGTTGAACTATCCGTTGAACTCAACGCCCCCGCCACGCCGTTACTGGAGCGCTTTAGCCAAGGGGTCAGCTACGCCCCCAGTTGCCAAATTCTCGACTACATCCACAACCGCCCCCAAGCCGCCACCCCACCCCAATTCTTCGCAGTCCAGAACCCCACCCAAGACCTGGACTATGCCCAAATGGAGGTGGAGTTCATCCGCCCCTACTTCGACCCCAACACCTATATCCTCAGCCAGGAAGCGGCCACCAAATCCGCCCTCAATCGCCGGGAAACCCTGGAGAAACTGCGCCAGAGTCATATCATTCATTTTTCCTGTCACGGGGGCTTTGACAGCGAAAATCCCCTCAATTCCGCCGTGATTTTGGCAGGGGATGCACCCCTCGCATCTGCCCCCAGGGGAGACCAACGCCAGACCCTCACTCTCCGGGATGGTCGCCGCTTCGACACGGCACAGCAAGGCTTAACCCTGGGGGAAATTTATCGCAATCTCGACATTCCCGCCTGTCGTCTGGTGATGCTTTCGGCTTGTGAAACGGGACTAATGGGGAGTTTATTGACCGATGAATATATTGGCTTAGCCAGTGGCTTTTTGTATGCGGGAACTCCGGCGGTGGTGAGTAGTTTATGGTGTGTGGATGATTTTGCCACGGCTTGTTTGGCGATTCGTTTCTATTATGAATTGCGCCAAGATGAGCGGGTGGTGATGGCGTTACATCGGACGCAAAATTGGCTCAGACGGGTTTCGGTGGCGGGGTTTTTAGACTGGTGTCGTCAGGGGTTGACGATGACGGAGGAGGAATGTGAGATTATTGAGTTTAAGTTAATGGATTATGATGAGGATTGTCCCTTTGGTCAACGCCGCTATTGGTCGGCGTTTGTGGCGGTAGGATTATAATTGAGAGTTGATTGTTTTGGATTGTTTTGTCGGTTAGGTGAAGCGCAACCCAACCGTCAATCGCCAACAGCCAGCAGTTAAAAAAAGGGTGCATCTCAGTTAGGCAAGTTTGAACCCACCCCGCGCTATCGCGCACCCCTCCCAGGAGGGGAAATATTTGAAAAATCCCCTCCTGGGAGGGGCAG
>HLSNC_1000187_pt1 | contig 72524 bp, 59 predicted proteins | sample HotLakmetagenome_2_FD_14041 | JGI IMG/M metagenome (IMG submission 14041)
CGGCTCGAGGGGGCACACCTCAGAATGGCGCGGCTCGAGGGGGCAGGCCTCGGAAGCGCGCGGCTCGAGGGGGCACACCTCAGAGAGGCGCGGCTCGAGGGGGCACACCTCGAAATGGCGCGGTTGGAGGGGGCAATCCTCGGAGAGGCGCGGATGGAGGGGGCAAGCCTCTTCAGGGCGCGGATGGAGAGGGCAAACCTCGAAGGGGCGCGGATGGAGGGGGCAAACGTAACATGGGCGCGGATGGAGGGAGCAAACCTCGAAGGGGCGCGGATGGAGGGGGCAGAAATCCTGAGGGCTGCCTTGCTACGCGGCGCTGCCCTCAGGTTCTTCGATTGTAAAAACGTGCGCTTCACGCAGGAGCAGGTCAATTCCATGTTCGGCGATGCCAGCGTGATCCTACCCGAGGGGATCACCCGCCCCGCCCATTGGCCCGACTGGGAATTTCCAGATACTGGCGAGTACGATTTCGACACCGAATGGCGCAAATGGCGGGACAACCCCGACACCTACACCCCGCCCCCCAAGCCCGCCAACGCCTAGCCTCCATCACACTCCCGTGATCCCGTGATCCGTTTCTCCCGGCCCGCGTAACCTGTTCAGTGTGGCCGCACGAGAGAGACGACAAAGCAATTCACTCTGACACGAGGAGGTCTTCATGACCCGTTTCACTACCCTTATCGCCGCTTCCGCAACAGCCGTTGCGGCGCTTGGCGCTGCCGTGCCGGCTCTGGCCGACAATCACGGGATGAAAAAGAACATCGTCGAGATTGCCGCCGATGACGAGCGTTTCTCGACGCTCGTTGCCGCCGTCACCGCCGCCGACCTGGTCGAGACGCTTTCGGGCGAAGGCCCGTTCACCGTCTTCGCCCCGGTCGATGACGCCTTTGACGCGCTGCCCGAAGGCACCGTCGAGGGGCTGCTCGAACCCGAGGCCAAGGGCGACCTGACCAACGTGCTGCTCTATCACGTCGTACCGGGCGAAGTCATGTCGGGCGACATCCCCGAGGGCACCATGGGTGCGGACACCGCGCTCGAAGGGTCCGAGCTTTGCGTGACCAGCGGCGAGGGCGTGATGCTCGACGACGGCACGGGCGCGATGGCCAATGTCATCGTCGCCGACATCGAGGCCAGCAACGGCGTGATCCACGTCGTGGACAAGGTTCTCATGCCGGGCAACAACCCCGAGTGTTGATCACGCGCTGATCAACCCGGATCTCGCCCACGCGGCGAGAGACCCCGCCCTCCCCAAGGGGCGGGGTTTTTCAGTCTCGAGAACCGGCTGGCATTGACCGGCTCGGGGATGCTAGGAATTGATCGCCCGTACCGCGCCGCCCTGCCCGCGGCCAATCGAAGGCGACAGCATCATGGACACGCTTCCCCTCTTCCTGCGCATCAACGACAAGAAGGTCGTGGTCGATGGCGACGACACGGTGGCCGCCCGCCGGGTCGAACGCGCGCTCTCGGCCGGGGCCCGGGTCGCGCTCTTCGCACCACGGCCCTCGGCGGAACTGGCCATGTTGCTCGACGCGCCGCGGCTCACCCACCACGCCCGCCTGCCCACGCGCGAGGACATTCGCGGCGCGTTCGTGGTCTGGGGCGCCTCGGAGGATGACGCGCGCGACGCGCGGCTCTATCAATGGACCCGCGACGAGGGTTGCCTTGCCAATATCGCCGACCGCCCCGGGATGTGCGATTTCATCACCCCCTCGATCGTCGACCGTTCGCCCATCCTCGTGGCGATCTCGACCGGCGGCGTGGCCCCCGTGATCGGCCGCATCCTGCGCGCGCGCATCGAATCCACCCTGCCCGCCAGTTTCGGGCGGCTGGCGCAGTTCGTGGGCCAGTTCCGCGACCGGATCGCCGCCACCTTCCCGGGCGGGCGCGAAAGGCGCCACTTCTGGGAAAACATGATCGAAGGCCCGGCCGGCGATCTTTTCCTCGCCGGTGACGCCGCCCGCGCCACCGCCCGGATCGAACGGGACCTGGCCGACGCCGCCACGGGCAAGAGTGAGCCGACGGGCGAGGTCTGGCTGGTCGGGGCCGGGCCGGGCGATCCCGATCTTCTGACCTTCCGCGCCCTGCGCCTGATGCAGCGCGCCGACGTGGTGCTTTATGACCGGCTGATCGGGGATGACATCCTCGCCCTCGTGCGCCGCGACGCGACCCGCATCTATGTGGGCAAGGCGCCCTCGAACCACACCATGTCGCAGGAAGAGATCTCCGCGCTCATGGTGCGCCTCGCCCGCGACGGCAACCGCGTGCTGCGCCTCAAGGGGGGCGATCCCTTCATCTTCGGGCGCGGCGGCGAAGAGATCGAGATCCTGGCCCGCGAGGGCATCGGCTTCCAGGTGGTGCCCGGCATCACTGCCGCGGCCGGCTGTGGGGCCTATGCGGGCATCCCGCTCACCCATCGCGACCACGCCCAGTCCTGTGTCATGGTCACCGCCCACGGGCATCACAGCCTGGCCAAGCTCGATTGGCAGGCGCTGGTCCGCCCCGGCCAGACCACGGCGATCTACATGGGGCTCTCCGCGCTCGGCGACCTGATCGAGCGGTTCGACACCCTGGGCGTGGACATGACGACCCCGGTCGCCGTGATCGAGAACGGCACCCGCCCCGAACAACAGGTCGTGACCGGCACGCTGGCCGATATTCACGGCCGCGTCACGGCCGCAGCGATCAGCGGGCCGTCCATGATCCTCATCGGTTCGGTGGTGCGCCTGCGCGACCGGCTCAACTGGGCAGCCGACAACTCCGTCCATGAACTCAGCCTCGCCCCGTCGAGGCGGCTGGAAATCTGATCGCACCGAAGCGCCCCGGGGAAAGCGCCCGTCAGGCGCGACATCACCGCCGATCCGCGCCGAAAGGCGCCGCTGTGGCTCCCCAAGGCAAAACAGGCTTGATTTGCCCGGCCCCAGCGGCGACACAAGGCGCAGAACGCACAAGGAACCAAGCGGGAAACACATGGCGCTTCCGGTCAGGGATCAGCTCAAATACTGGGGCATTGCCGCGCTTGTCTTCGTGGTGGTCCTCTGGGTGCTGGGCGACGTGATCCTGCCCTTCGTGCTGGGCGGCGCCATCGCCTATTTCCTCGATCCCGTGGCCGACCGGCTCGAACGGCTGGGCACATCGCGCGGCGTCGCAACCGCGATCATCACCGTCTTCGCCACGCTCATTTTCATCCTCATGGCCCTCTTGGTCATCCCGACGCTGGTGCAGCAAGCGATCGCGCTTTTCAACACCGCGCCGCAACTGGCTGAGGATCTTCAGGCGTTTCTCACCGACCGCTTCCCGTCGCTGGTCGACGAGGACAGCACCCTTCGCAAATCGCTCCTCGCGGTGGGCGAAAAGGTGCAGGAGCGCGGTGGCGAGCTTCTCGAAGCGGTGCTGAACTCTGCCGCCTCGATCATCAATATCGTGCTTCTCTTCGTGATCGTGCCGGTGGTGGCGGTCTATCTGCTCTACGATTGGGACCGCATGATCTCCCGCATCGACGCGCTCCTGCCGCGCGATCACGCGCCGGTCATCCGCCAGCTGGCGGCTGAGATCGACATCGTGCTGGCCTCGTTCATCCGTGGCATGGGCACGGTCAGCCTGATCCTGGGCACCTATTACGCGGTCGCCCTGATGGCGCTTGGGCTGCAATTCGGGCTGGTCGTGGGGTTCGTCGCGGGGGCCCTCACCTTCATTCCCTATGTCGGCGCCATTCTCGGCGGGGCGCTGGCCATCGGCCTGGGGCTCTTCCAGTTCTGGGGCGAGTGGATCACCCTTGGACTGGTGGCCGCGGTCTTTGTCAGCGGCCAGATGGCCGAAGGCAATGTCCTCACCCCCAAACTCGTCGGCAGCTCGGTCGGGCTGCATCCGGTCTGGCTCATTTTCGCGCTGTCGGTCTTCGGCACGCTTTTCGGCTTCGTGGGCATGCTGGTCGCCGTGCCCGTCGCCGCCGCCTTCGGGGTCATCGCCCGGTTTGCCATCAATCAATACATTGGCAGCCGCCTTTATCGCGGGCTGGAGTCGCGGGACGAAACGTGATGGCCCGCCAGCTTCGTTTCGACCTGCCGGCGCGGACCGCGCACGGGCGCGAGGATTTCTTCGTCTCGCCCGCCAACGCCCACGCGGTCGCCATGATCGAGACCTGGACCGACTGGCCCGGGCGCAAGCTCGCGCTGATCGGGCCCGCAGGGGCGGGCAAGACCCATCTCGCGCATGTCTGGACCACCCTGTCGGGCGCCGCGATCATCTCGGCGCGCGACCTCGTGCGCCACGACATCCCCGGCCTTGCCCGCACGAACCTCGTGATCGAGGATGTGCCGGAGATCGCCGGTGACACGCGCGCCGAAGAGGCGCTCTTTCATCTGCACAACCTTGCGCTGGCCGAGGGGCGCACGCTGCTGTTCACCGCGCACACTGCGCCCGCCCGCTGGGGCCTTGCCCTGCCCGATCTGCAAAGCCGGATGCAAGGCACCACGGCCGTCATCATCGAGCCGCCCGATGACGACCTGCTTGCGGCGGTGCTCATGAAACTCTTTACCGACCGTCAGCTTTCGCCCACCCCCGACACCATCCCTTACCTGCTGCGCCATATCGACCGCAGCTTCGACAGCGCCCGGCAGATCGTGACCGCGCTGGACGAGGCCGCACTCGACCAGCGCCGCGAGATCAATCGCCGCCTCGCCGCGGACCTCGTGGGCCGGTTCGCGGGCTGAGCCGCATCACCCCTCCGCCGGCCTTGCCGCGGTCTGCTCCCGACCCCATATCCCTCAAAGGCCCTATGACCCGACAGGATGTTTCCCCGCCATGCGCCCGACCGTCAAATCCGCTCTCATCGCCCTGCTCTGCCTGGGCATACCCCTCACAGCCATGGCCCAATCCAAAATGCTCGAAACCTTCGAAACAGCCCCCGAAACCCGCTGGCGCTTTTTCACCGACACCGTGATGGGCGGCGTCTCGCAGGGCGAACTCGACTTCCTGCGCGAAGGCGGCAAAACCCATGCCCGGCTCACCGGCACGGTCAGCACCGCCAATAACGGCGGCTTCATCCAGATGCGCACCGACCTCTCTGCGCCGCCGCCCGACGACGCCACCGGCTTGCGCCTCGTTCTGCGCGGCAACGATCAACGCTATTTCGTGCATCTGCGCACCGGCGGCACGGTGTTGCCGTGGCAGTATTATCAGGCCGGGTTCCACGCCCCGCCGGAATGGACCGAGATCCGCCTGCCCTTCACCGCGTTCGAGCCATCGGGCCGTCTGCTGCGCGGCACCCCGCGAATCGCGGGCATCAAATCGGTGGGCATCGTGGCCTTCGGGCGCGATCACGAGGCCGAGATCGACCTGCGCGAGGTGGGCTTTTACTGATCCGACCGCCCGCCGGTCACTGGACAAGCCCCCGCACAGGGCGCAAACTCGCCCTTCATATCGTCACCCAACATTTACAAGAAAGTCGCATAAGCCGGACATGCCAAACGCAGATTTTCTCGCCAACCCGTTCATCGACCCGTCAGACATGCCCGATCTCGACATCGCCGGGCCCGGGCGCTTCTTCAATCGTGAACTGAGCTGGCTCGGCTTCAACTGGCGCGTCCTGGAGGAGGCCGAGAACCCGCGCGTGCCGCTGCTCGAACGGCTGCGCTTCCTGTCGATCTCGGCCAACAATCTCGACGAATTCTACACCGTCCGCGTGGCGGGCCTGCGCGAACTGGCCCATGGCGGCGTCACCACTCCTGCCGCCGACGGGCTGAGTCCGGCCGAACAGCTCAAGCTGATCAACGCCGAGGCACGCAACCTCATGGCCCATCAACAGGCCACCTATGACAAGCTTGCCAGCGAAATGCAGAGCAAGGGTATCTCGGTCTGCAAGCGCGAAACACTGTCCAAGGACGACCGCGCCCACCTCTCCGAGGTGTTTCTTGCCCGCGTCTTCCCGGTTCTCTCGCCGCTGGCCATCGACCCCGCGCATCCCTTTCCCTTCATTCCCAATACCGGCTTTGCCCTCGCGCTGGAACTCGAACGCAAGCGTGACAAGCGCGAGTTGAAGGCCCTGCTGCCGATCCCGCACCAGATCGACCGCTTCGTGCCGCTGCCCGCCGATGACGGAACCCACCGCTTCCTGCCGCTCGAGGAACTGTTGCTCGACAATATCGGCTCGCTCTTCCCGGGCTACGCGCTCAAGGGTCACTGCGCCTTTCGCGTGCTGCGCGACAGCGATCTCGAATTGGAGGAAGAGGCCGAAGACCTGGTGCGCGAGTTCGAAACCGCCCTCAAACGCCGCCGGCGCGGCGAAGTGGTGCGCATGAAGGTTTCGGCCGACGCGCCCCCTGCGCTTCTCGACCTGATCAAGCGCGAATTGCATGTCACCGACGACGAGGTGGTCGCGATCGACGGGCTGATCGGCATGGCCGATCTTGACGAACTGGTGCTCGATACCCGCCCCGACCTGCTCTGGCCCTCGTTCACGCCACGCGTGCCCGAACGGGTGCAGGATTTCGACGGCGACATGTTCGCCGCGATCCGGCAAAAGGACATGCTGCTGCATCACCCCTATGAAACCTTCGACATGGTGGTGCGCTTTCTGGCCCAGGCCGCGCGCGATCCCGACGTGGTGGCGATCAAGCAGACGCTTTACCGCACCTCGCGCGACAGCCCGATCGTCGATGCGCTCTGCGAGGCCGCCGAGGACGGCAAATCCGTCACCGCGCTGGTCGAGCTCAAGGCCCGTTTCGACGAGGCCGCCAATATCCGCCAGTCGCGCCGGCTCGAACGCGCGGGCGCGCATGTGGTCTATGGCTTTCTCGACCTCAAGACCCATGCCAAGATCTCGACCGTGGTGCGCCGCGAAGGTGACCGGCTTGTGACCTATACCCATTACGGCACCGGCAATTACCACCCGATCACCGCGCGCATCTATACCGACCTGTCGTTCTTTACCTGCGATCCGGCGCTGGGCCGCGACGCCACCAAGGTGTTCAACTTCCTCTCGGGTTATGCCCAGCCCGAGAGCCTCGAAAACCTCTCCATCTCGCCGCTATCGCTCAAGCAGAAGCTGCTCGACATGATCGAGGCCGAGATTGCGCATGCCGAGGCCGGCCGCCCAGCCGAGATCTGGGCCAAGATGAACGCGCTCATCGATTCCGAGGTGATCGATGCGCTCTATGCCGCCTCGCGCGCGGGGGTGAAGATCAGCCTCGTGGTGCGCGGCATCTGCGGGCTGCGCCCCGGGGTCAAGGGCCTGTCCGAGAATATCCGCGTGAAATCCATCGTCGGGCGGTTCCTCGAACATTCGCGCATCGTGTGTTTCGGCAACGGCAAGGGCCTGCCGCACAAGAAGGCACGGGTCTTCATGTCGTCCGCCGACTGGATGGGCCGCAATCTCAACCGCCGCGTGGAAACCCTCGTCGAGATCGAGAACCCCACCGTCAAGGCCCAGATCACCGAACAGATCATGGCCGCCAACATGGCCGACGTGGCACAAAGCTGGGTGATGACCCCCGACGGCCACTTCACCCGCGCCGCCCCGCCCGAAGAGGGGCTGGCCTTCTCCTGCCACCGCTTCTTCATGGAACACCCTTCGCTTTCCGGCCGCGGCACCGCCGGCGCGTCGGACGTGCCGCAACTCACGCATAGCGAGGATTGAGGCGGGACCGGTCGCCCAGAAAGGTCACCACGCAAGCGCTCCCTGACCCCGAGACGCGCGGTCGCCGACCCGCGGGGTGGCGAACCGGATTTAAGCAACGCAATTCATGCCAGCCGAGATCTTCCACCATCAGAGTTCCGCCTGGGCGCACCCGAAAATGATCCGTCTCGCCTCCCCGCGCCGTATCCATCGTAAAGGAGACCAACCCATGCTGCGCCGTCTTGCCCTCACCCTCGCCCTGCTTCTTGGCACCCAGGCCCATGCCGTGGACCTTGCAACACCTTTCGAGTCCATAGACGGCGGCACGCTTTCCATCGACCAATGGGCGGGGCAGCCTGTCCTCGTGGTCAATACCGCCTCGCGCTGCGGCTACACCCCGCAATACAGCGGCCTGCAAAAGCTTTATGACCGCTACCGTGATCGTGGCCTCGTCGTGCTGGCCGTGCCCTCGAACGATTTCCGCCAGGAACTGGCCAGCGAGGCCGAGGTCAAGGATTTCTGCGAGGTGCAATTCGGCCTCGACATCCCCATGACCACCATCACCCACGTGCGCGGCCCCGACACGCACCCGTTCTACGCCTCGCTGCGGGCCGAGGCCGGGTTCACCCCGCGCTGGAACTTCAACAAGGTGCTGATCGGCCCCGAGGGCGAGGTCGTCGAAACCTACGGCTCGCGCACCGACCCGCTCTCGCGCAGCATCACCACGCAGATCGAGGCGCTGCTGCCCGCGGACAGTTGAACCGGATCAGCACCGGATCAGCCCTGCGCCTTGAGTTCCAGCCGCCGCCGATGCAGCACCGGCTCGGTATAGCCCGAGGGTTGCACGCGGCCGCGAAACACGAGGTCGCAAGCCGCCTGGAACGCGAGCCCGTCAAAACCCGGCGCCATTGGCCGGTAGTCTGGATCGCCCGCGTTCTGCCCGTCCACCACCTTGGCCATGCGCTTCATCGCTTCCATCACCGCGTGCTGGTCCACCACCCCGTGATGCAGCCAGTTGGCCAGCGCCTGGCTTGAAATCCGACAGGTCGCGCGGTCCTCCATCAGCCCCACATCGTTGATGTCGGGCACCTTGGAACACCCGACCCCCTGGTCGATCCAGCGCACCACGTAGCCCAGGATGCCCTGCGCGTTGTTCTCGACCTCGCGGGTCAGGTCCTCGCCGCTCAGGTTGCGGCCCGCCATCACCGGGATGGTCAAGAGATCGTCCAGCGTGCCCCGCGGCCCGCCCGCGGCGATCTCGTCCTGCCGGGTCAGCACGTCGATCTCGTGGTAATGCGTCGCGTGCAGCGTCGCCGCCGTCGGGCTTGGAACCCAGGCGCAATTGGCGCCCGCCTTGGGATGGCCGATCTTCTGCTCAAGCATGTCGCCCATGAGATCGGGCATCGCCCACATCCCCTTGCCGATCTGCGCCCGCCCGCGCAGCCCGCAGGCCAGGCCGATATCGACATTGCGATCCTCGTAGGAGGCGATCCACGGCGTCGATTTCATCTCGCCCTTGGGCAGCATCGGCCCGGCTTCCATGCTGGTATGAATCTCGTCGCCCGTCCGGTCGAGGAACCCGGTGTTGATGAAGGCCACCCGGTGCTTCGCCGCCCGGATACATTCCTTGAGGTTGACGGAAGTGCGCCGTTCCTCGTCCATGATACCCAGCTTCACGGTGTATCGCGGCAGGCCGAGAAACCCCTCGACCCGGGTGAACATCTCGTCGGCGAACGCCACCTCTTCCGGCCCGTGCATCTTGGGCTTGACCACGTAGACCGACCCGTGCGCCGAATTGCGCCCCTTGTCATGCATCGCGATCAGCACCGCGATCGCCGCATCCATCAGACCCTCGGGCACCTCGTTCCCGTCGCGGTCATGGATCGCCGGGTTGGTCATCAGGTGCCCCACATTGCGCACCAGCATGAGCGACCGCCCCTTGAGCACCCGTGCCGCCCCATCCGCCCCGGTGAACTCCAGGTCGGGGTTGAGCGCGCGGGTAAAGGTCCGTCCGCCCTTGGCAACCTCCTCGGTCAGGCTGCCATCCATCAGCCCCAGCCAGTTGGCATAGGCCAGAACCTTGTCCTCGGCATCGACACAGGCCACCGAATCCTCGCAATCCATGATCGTGGACATCGCCGATTCCAGCCTGATGTCATTGATCCCGGCCGGATCGGTCTTGCCGATTTCGCCTTCGGGATCCACATCCACGACGATGTGCAAACCGTTGGCTTTCAACACGATGGCACTCGGCGCCGTCGCCTCGCCCATATGCCCCGCGAACTGCCCGGGATCGCGCAACGCCGGAACGAGCGCGCCCTGTGCAACCCCGAGCGCGCGCGCATCCGCCCACGACCCCCGCGCCAACGGCACCACCTTGTCGAGATGCGCCTTGGCCCAGGCGATCACACGCGCCCCGCGCGCGGCATCATAGCCGCCGCCCTGCGGCAGATCGCCCAGCGCGTCGGTGCCGTAAAGCGCATCATAAAGCGAGCCCCAGCGCGCATTGGCGGCATTGAGCGCAAAGCGTGCATTGGTGATCGGGACCACCAGTTGCGGCCCCGGCACCTCGGCGATCTCGGGATCGACACCCGCCGTCTCGATGCTGAAATCCGGCCCCTCGGGCACGATATAGCCGATCTCTTCCAGGAACGCCCGGTACCCCGCCGGATCATGCGCCTGTCCGCGCCGTTCCTGGTGCCAGGCATCGATCTGTGACTGGATCTCGTCGCGCCGCTCCAGAAGCCGCCGGTTCTCGGGGCCAAGCTCGTGCACCAGCGCCGAGAAGCCCGACCAGAACGCATCCGCGTCAACCCCGGTGCCGGGCAAGGCGCGCGCCTCCACGAACGTGGCGAGCCGCTCATCCACCTGCAACCCGTGCTTCTCGATCCGTTCGGCCATCACGCCCTCCTTCGCGGCAATTTGCCCCATGTTTAACGGAGGCAGCCCCGCGCGGCAACAAAATTGGTTATGTTTTTTTACCAATCAGGACGAAAGATTATCAAACGATCCCAAATAATCTGACACCCTATCGCTTTTTCACGAAGAATTCACCGCGCCAACCCGTCATCACCCTTCATCGCGCATCACCCGCCAGAAACCGGTGCGCCGCCGGATCCCAGACGAGGTCGAACTGCCGCGCGATCTTGGCAAAACTGCTGCTGTGTCCCCGTTTCATCGCGCGTTCCGACCAGGTGCGGATCGGAATGGCGAAATTGTCGCCGATCCCGTCGACCAGCACGAATTGCGGCCGGCCCATCCGGATACCGAAACTCACGTTGAGCATGTTCATGTCCGTGGTGCGCACCTTCCACTCCAGCAGCCTTTGGGCAAAATCATTGAGCAGCGGAACATGCTCGGACCCGAACGTCCCGTTGTCGCGCATGGTCAGGAGGTTGGGCCCGATCACACCCGTCCCGTCATGGATGCGCTCCACGATCGAGGCCGAGCCGATGTCGGTCTCGACAAAGCCGAACATGCGCGGAATCGGCAGATCGCCCTGCGCCTTGCCGACCTGCGTCTGCGTCATGATGTAACATTCGAATTCCTTGAAAATCGCCCGCATCCGGGTCGATGGAAACATCCTGAGACTGTGCCCGCGAAACCCCTTGAGCTTCATTTCCGACAGGTCGAGCAGCACCTTGAACAGGACATCCGGATAATCGGGGTGAAAATAGACGGCCCGGTCATTGCCACGCGCCACGCGCTCCCCCTCGGAGAGCGCGATCTTGTGCAGGGGGATACGATAATCACAAGTGGTGCCACTGACCTTGAGCACAGCGAATTCCTTGAACCTGGCAAACCGACACGCTTCGGCACGATTTCATAAAGATGTCACAAAAGTCCCGCAAAGCCAAACGCCCGCGTCAATCAAGGCGTTCACATTTCAGCGTCTTTCACGTGACGGTTGCGCCGGCGCGACCGTCGGCACCGCTCGGAACAGTGGCGCAGCTCGTCCCAGACCCGCGCCCATTTCCGGCGCCACGCGAAGGGGCGCCCGCAGGTCGCACAGGTCTTGACCGGCAGGTCGCCCTTGCGGCGCATCCTGCTCACAGGTCCAGTTTCATTTGCCGGTCCGCCGCCGGGCGGGGGCGCTTGCGGCTGGCATGGCGGGCGATCACGCGGCGCTTTTCCTCGGCAAATCCCGTTTCGCGCCGCACCGCCCAGACCGCCGCGCGCGCCGCGCGCGCGGCCGCGGCCACGTCAACCACCGGCGCGGGATAGGCGAGGCGCCCCGCCCCCTCCCAGCGCCACGGCTCCTGCAGCAACGCATCGGGCACCTCGCGCAGCTCGGGCAGCCATCGGCGGGTGAACTCTCCCGTCGGGTCCTGGTCATGCCCCTGTTTCACCGGGTTGTAGATGCGGATCGTGTTGATACCCGTCACGCCCGACTGCATCTGCACCTGCGGCCAGTGAATCCCCGGCTCGTAATCGGTGAACAGCCGCGCCAGCACCCGCCCCGTCGCACGCCAGTCGAGCCACAGGTGATAGGAGGCCACCGCCATCACCATGCTGCGCATCCGGAAGTTGAGCCATCCTGTCGCGCGCAGCGACCGCATGCAGGCATCGACAAACGGCAGGCCCGTCTCGCCCTTGTCCCACGCCGCCAGCCGTGCGGCATCGGGCACGTGCGGGCGCAGGTCGTCACAAGCGCGGTGCATCGCGTGATGCTCGATCCCAGGCTCGTCCTCCAGCTTCTGCATGAAGTGGTCGCGCCACGCGAGCCGCGCCTGGAACGCGCGCATCGACCCGGCCCATGCCTTGCCCCGCCCCCCGGGCGCGGCACGCCCCGCCTGCACCGCCTCGCGCACCGAGAGCGTGCCGAAGGCCAGGTGCGGGCTGAGCCGCGAACAGGCGCGCGCGCCCTCGCCCGGGCGTGACATGGCCCATTGATAGGTCTCGCCCCGCGTGGCGAGAAAGCTCTCCAACGCGCCCAGCGCCCGGTCGCGGCCGCCTCGCTGTCGCCCGGGGCAGTGATCGTCAAGGCCCAGCGCACGCGGCGCGGGCGGCGCCACGCCCTCCACCGGCCGGCCCCGCACCTCGCCCGGCACACCGACCACCGGCGCGCGCATGAACGTATCGCGCCGCCCCTGCCATGCGTCGCGCCCCGGCAGCCGCCGCACCACGCCGCATTGCGCCATTTCGTCCCAGCTCACCCCCTGCCCGCGCGCCCAGGCCGCAACCCGCCGGTCACGCGCAAAGCTCCAGGCGTTGCCGGTCTCCTCGTGGCTCACCATCCGCGCCGCGCCGGTCTCGGCCGTCAAGCGGTCGAGCACCTCGACCGCCTCACCCACCCGCACCACAAGCCCGAGACCCAGCCGCGCCAACCCCGCGCGCAGGCTCTCCAGGCAATCCAGCACGAAGCCATATTGCCGCCCAGACGCATCCGCCTGTGCCCAGAGCGCGGGCTCTACGATATAAAGCGGAATGACCGGCCCAAGCGTCGCCGCCCGCGCCAGTGCCGGGTGATCCTCGATGCGCAGATCGCGCTTGAACCAGCATATGACAGGCGCCTGCGGCATGGTCTTTCCGATCGTTTCACCGGGTTACGCCCCGGCCTGCGCCGCGGATCACCCATTGAAGCCACGCGCGCAGCCCCGTAACGTCGCCTCACCGCGCAGCCGAAGGAGACAGAGCATGAAAGACGCCGCCCCCCAAACCGTCTATCTCGAGGATTACACCCCCTTCGGCTTCACGGTGGAACAGGTCGATCTGACCTTCCGCCTTGCCCCATCGGCCACCCGCGTGCACTCGAAAATCCGCTTCGCCCCCGATCCCGACGCGCCCGGCCGCCGGTTCTTCCTGCATGGCGAAGACCTCAAGCCGATCTCGACCCGGATCGACGGCGCCGAGATCACCCCGCGCCACGTCGAAGGCGGCATCGAACTGGACGCCCCCGACACCCCCTTCACCTTCGAAGCCGAGGTCGAGATCGACCCCGCCGCCAACACCGCGCTCGAAGGGCTCTACATGTCAGGGGGAATGTACTGCACCCAGTGCGAGGCCGAGGGTTTCCGCAAGATCACATGGTATCCCGACCGCCCCGACGTGATGGCGCCCTTCAGCGTGCGCATCGAGGGCGACATGCCAGTGAAGCTCTCCAACGGCAACCCCGGCGCATCCGGCCCCGGCTTTGCCGAATGGCACGACCCCTGGCCCAAGCCCGCCTATCTCTTCGCCCTCGTCGCGGGCGACCTGCGCAACCATCCCGACAGCTTCACCACGATGTCGGGCAAGACGGTCGATCTCAACATCTGGGTCCGCCCCGGCGACGAGGGCAAATGCGCCTTCGGCATGGAGGCGCTCAAGAAATCCATGGCATGGGACGAAAAGGTTTACGGCCGCGAATACGATCTCGACGTGTTCAACATCGTAGCCGTGGACGATTTCAACATGGGCGCGATGGAGAACAAGGGCCTCAACATCTTCAACTCCTCCTGCGTGCTGGCCAGCCCGGAAACCAGCACCGACGCCAATTTCGAACGGATCGAGGCGATCATCGCGCACGAGTATTTCCACAACTGGACCGGCAACCGCATCACCTGCCGCGACTGGTTCCAGCTTTGCCTCAAGGAGGGGCTGACCGTCTTTCGCGACGCGGAGTTCACCGCCGACATGCGCAGCGCGCCGGTCAAGCGCATCGAGGATGTGATCGCGCTCCGCGCCCGCCAGTTCCGCGAGGATAACGGCCCGCTCGCCCACCCGGTGCGGCCCCAGAGCTTTGTCGAGATCAACAATTTCTACACCGCCACGGTTTATGAAAAGGGCGCCGAACTGATCGGAATGCTCAAAACGCTCGTGGGCGATGACGCCTATGCCCGCGCGCTCGACCTCTATTTCACCCGCCACGACGGCGACGCCGCCACGATCGAGGATTGGCTCAAGGTGTTCGAGGATGCCACCGGTCGCGACCTGACACAATTCAAACGCTGGTATGACGAGGCCGGAACCCCGCGCCTTTCATGGTCCGAGGCTTTCGAGGATGGCACCTATACGCTCACCTTCCGCCAGCACACGCCGCCTACGCCAGGCCAACCCGACAAGGCCCCCCGCGTCATCCCGATCGCCGTGGGCCTGCTCAACCCCAATGGCGACGAGGTGCAGCCCACCACCGTGCTCGAAATGACGCAAGCCGAACAGAGTTTCACCTTCGACGGGCTTTCCGCGAAACCCGTTCCCTCGATCCTGCGCGACTTCTCGGCCCCGGTGATCCTCGAAACCCGAACCGACACCGCCACCCGCGCCTTCCTGCTCGCGCATGACACCGACCCGTTCAACCGCTGGCAGGCGGGGCGCGACCTGGCGCTCGATTGCCTCCTCGCCATGATCCGCGACGGCGCCGCCCCCGACACGGCCTATCTCGACGCGCTGCACACGCTCATCCGCGACGACACGCAAGACCCCGCCTTCCGCGCCCTCGCCCTCGGACTGCCCTCGCAGGACGAACTGGCCCAGCTGCTCCACGATCACGGCCATACCTCCGATCCACAGGCGATCTGGGAAGCGCTGGAAACCCTCAAACAGGCCCGCGCCGAGGCGTTCCACGACACCGCCACGCGGCTCCACGCCCAGTACCAGGTGGAGGCGCCCTATGCGCCCGACGCCGCGCAATCCGCCGCCCGCAGCCTTGCGAACGCCGCCATGGCGATGCTCACCCGGCTCGATGGCGGGGCGCTGGCGCAGAAACAGTTCGACAGCGCCGACAACATGACCCGGCAACTCGCCGCGCTCTCGGCGCTGATCTCGGCGGGGCGAGGCGACGAGGCCACCCGGCGCTTCTATGACCAATGGCAGCACGACCGCCTCGTGATCGACAAATGGTTCTCGGTCCAGATCGCGAATGCCACCCCGGACAAGGCCGCAGACACCGCAAAGGCCCTTACCCGGCACCCCGATTTCACGATCCGCAACCCCAACCGCTTCCGCGCGACGCTGGGGGCGCTCACGATGAACCCGGCCGGGTTTCACCACGCCTCGGGCAAGGGATATGCGCTGCTGGCCGATCACCTCATCGCGCTCGACCCGCTCAACCCGCAGACCACCGCCCGCATGTGCACCGCGTTCGAGACATGGCGGCGCTACGATTCCGACCGTCAGGCGCTGATCGAGGCCGAGTTGCACCGCATCCTCGCCACGCCGGGCCTCTCGGGGGACACCACCGAGATGATCACCCGCATCCTCGGATGATCCCGGCATGAGTGGCGCCCCTCCGGATCCGGCCCCGCCGCCCTCGGCCTTCATCCATGAAAGCCGGGGGCGCAGCCGGGCGGCCCTGATCGCGCTGGCGGTCACCTATGGCGTGCTCGTCGCCCTCGTGCTGCTCATCGACATGGCATGGTGGATCGCGCTCGGCGTCGCACTCTTCACCCTGCCGGCGCTGTGGGAATTCATCACCGACCCGCGTTCCACCCTCACCCTCGATGACCGCGGCCTCGGCTGGCAGACCCGCACCACCGGCGACACCCTGCCGCTGGCGCTGATCGACAAGGTGCGCTTCGACACGCGGCTCGATCTCTCGGTTCGGGTCACCCTCAACCTGCGCGACGGGCGCAGGATCCGCCTGCCCCACGCCGCCACGCCGCCGCATCGCACCTTCGAGGACGTGCTCAAGGCGCATGGCGTCCGCACCGAGCGCCACCACTTCTCCCTGATCGGCTAGGTCCGCCACGCCGCGTCATTGCGTGGGCCGCGCCCCAAGGGCAGCGCACGCAGCATTTACCCAATCTCTCGTCAAGACCGCCCCCGACGCGGCGATGCACGCCCGGCAGCCGCCGGGCAGCCGGGAGTCACCCCCCCGATTTTTCTGCGAAAATTCGCGTTAACCCCACCGCGCGGCGGGCCCGCGCCCCCCTTGCATCGGCCTGCGCCCCGGTCCACCCTGCGCCGCGAAGGCACCATTCCAGGAAGGCAGACCATGACCGCGAACATCCTTTTCGCCGCCCGCCCCGACCGTTGGGCAGAATACGAGAAACCGCTGCGCGACGCCCTTGACAAGACAGGTGTAAGCTATTCTCTTTCCACGGAATTTCCCCCCGAAGAGGTGGATTACATCATCTACGCGCCGAATTCCGAGGTGCAGGATTTCACCCCCTTCACCCGCGCCAAGGCGGTGCTCAATCTCTGGGCCGGGGTCGAACACGTGGCGCCCAATCCGACCCTCGACATTCCCCTGGCACGGATGGTCGGCGGCGGTTTGACCGAAGGCATGGTCGAATGGGTCACCGGCCACACGCTCCGGCACCATCTCGGCATGGACGCTCACATCGTAAACCCTTCACATCATTGGAAACCTTCGCCCCCGCCGCTCGCCTACGAACGGGCGGTCACGGTCCTCGGGCTGGGCGAACTGGGCCGCGCCTGCGCCACCACGCTGGCCGGTCTCGGCTTTCGCGTCTCGGGCTGGTCGCGCAGCCCCAAGAGCATCGAGAACGTGACCTGCCACCACGGCGAGTCCGGCCTGCGCGTTGCACTGCAAGATGCTGAAATCATTATTCTTCTTCTGCCAAATACGCCCGCCACCGAGAACACGCTCAACGCCGAAACCTTGGCCCTCACCGCCCCAGGCGCCTTCGTCATCAACCCCGGCCGCGGCACGCTCATCGACGACGACGCGCTGCTGGCCGCGCTCGACTCGGGCCGGGTCGCCCATGCCACGCTCGACGTCTTTCGCCAGGAACCCCTTCCCGCCGATCACCCCTACTGGTCGCATCCCAAGGTGACTGTGACACCACATATCGCGTCCGACACGCGCCCCGGCCCCGCCTCCGAGGTGATCGCCGAGAACGTGCGCCGGGGCGAAACGGGCGCGCCGTTTCTGCATCTCGTCGACCGCAGCGCAGGCTATTGACCAAGGAGAATCTGCAAAGCCGGGAATGCGTATTTTTCCCAGCAAAGAACAGGCTACACGATGATCCTCATGTAACCCCTGCTCTTTCTTGGCACCAAATACTCACAAGCACGGGCTCTCTGACAGCCCTTCGTCCCGGCTCAGCGCAGGATCGGCGGCTTGTCGGGGTCCGACCCCGGCGCCGGGCGCGCCGTTGTGTCGGGCGTCTCGGGTTCGGGCAGATCGAACCTTAGCGCCACCCGCTCCAGCCGCGCGATCACCGGATCGTCCGGCGCGAAGAACCCCACATCCACGCGCAGATCCCGCCCCGAGAAGAGCACCGCCTCGGAAATCGTGCGCGCGAGGGCAGGCTGCGCCGTCTCGGGCGCGCCGGTGATCGCCAGCAGGTGTCCCGTGCTGTCATCGCCCCATGTCACCGCCGCCAGCCACGCCGCCTGCGCCAGTCCCGCCGCCCTCGCCAGCCGCGCATCCATCGCCCCCACCAACTCCGGCGACAGCTCCGGCGGATGCAGGCTGTGCGGCACCGCGCGACTTTCGACAGGTGCGGGCGACAGCGTGTCGGCCAGCCAGTCCAGTTCCTCGGCCCCGAGCAGAACCGCACCGGACCCGGCTTCGGGGTTCAGCGCAAGCCCCAGGCCCGCGCCAGCCAGCATCCCGGCCAGGGCCCGCCCCGAAAGCGCGGCGAAGGGCGCCGCGGCACCGGTGAATCCGGCGAGCCGCTCTTCGCTGTCAAAAGCCAGGACGAATTGCGCGCCATCGGCCTCGATCAATTCCGGTTCGATCCGGTCGCCCTCGGCCTCGCCCGCCAATAGCAACATCACCTCGCTGTCGGCCAGCGCGGCAAAGAACGCCAGTCGCGCCGCCTCGTCGCCGGGCGTGGCCTGCATCGCGTCCAGCGCCTGTTCGAGCCTCGTTTGCGTCACAGCTCCAGGACCTTTGCTATCTCCTTGCGCAGCACCGGCAAAAGCTCCTCTTCGAACCACGGGTTTTTCTTCAACCACCCGGTATTGCGCCAGGACGGGTGCGGCAAGGGGAAAACCCGCGGCGCATGTTCGCGCCAGCCCCGCACCACCTCCGTCACCCCTTTCAGCGTGCCAAGGTGCCAGCGTTGCGCATGGCCGCCCACCAGCAGCGTCAGGCGTATCCCGGGCAGCGCCTCCATGACCCGCGCATGCCATGTCCGTGCGCAGATCTCGGGCGGCGGCAGATCGCTGCCGCGCGCATCATACCCCGGAAAGCAGAACGCCATCGGCACGATCGCGATGCGGCTCCTGTCATAGAAGATGTCCCGCCCGATCCCCATCCACTCGCGCAGCCGTTCGCCCGACGGGTCATCGAAAGGCCGGCCCGATTCGTGCACCCGCATCCCCGGCGCCTGCCCGGCGATCAGCAGGCGCGCCCCGGGCGCGAACCACGCCACCGGGCGTGGCGCATGGGCCGTTTCGGTCGCGGCGAACGCCTCGGCGCATAACCGGCAAGCCCTTATTTCAGAAGCCAGATTTTCCATTGGCAGAACCTATCCCAAAGATCGGTCAGATCAAACATTTCGAGTTTCATGAAATAATCGTGGACACGGCGCGAACCATTCGATATTTCTAGAATCATGAAACATTCGGACACCACAGATCTTGACCTTGTCCAGGCCGCCACGACCTTCGCGGCGCTGGGCAGTGAACAGCGGCTTGGCGTGCTGCGCACCCTCGTGCGCGCCGGGCCGGAGGGGCTGACCATCGGCACGCTGGGCGAACGCTCCGGCGTGACCGGCTCGACCCTGACCCACCACATGAAGACGCTGGCGCAGGCGGGGCTTGTGACGCAAACGCGACAGGGGCGACAGATCATCTGCGCCGCCGTCGCCTATGGCGAGCTGCGCGCGCTGACCGATTTCCTGACCCGACAATGTTGCGTCGATGCGCCCGGCGAGGGCGCGCAGCTCTCCTGTCCCATAGCCCCCGAGGATACCTGAACCATGGCTGACACATCGCTCATTCCGCAACGCCTCTCCCGCCTCCGGCCCGACTGGGCCTGGATTGCGCTTGGCCTGATCCTTCTGGCGGTTGCCGTGTTCGAACGGGCGCAATTCCTGCCCACCCTTGAGTTTGCAACCGGTGCGCTTGCCCGCACCGCACCCTATATCCTCTTTGCCGTGCTCGCCATCGGCTGGCTCAAGGCGACCGGGGCCGAAAGCCTTCTGGCCAACGCCTTCGAGGGGCGCGAGGTGCGGATGATCCTGCTGGCGGCGCTCTTTGGCGGGCTCTCGCCATTCTGCTCCTGCCAGGTCATTCCCTTCATCGCCGCCCTTCTGGCCGTCGGCGCGCCGCTCTCGGCGGTCATGGCCTTCTGGCTGGCCTCGCCACTGATGGACCCGGCGATGTTCTCGATCACCGCCGGTACGCTGGGATTCGACTTCGCCCTCGCCAAGACCGGCTCTGCGGTGGCGCTCGGCCTTCTGGGCGGGTTCGGCACGATGCTGTTCAAAACCTCGGCCATCTTCGCCAACCCGCTGCGCGAGAAGCCCGCGGTCGGAAGCTGCTGCGGCACGAAGAAGCCCTTTTCCGGCAAACCCGTCTGGCAGTTCTGGAAAGAGGCCGATCGCCGCGCGACCTTCCGTGACAACGCGCTGCAAAACGCCGTCTTCCTGCTCAAGTGGCTGTCGCTCGCCTATGTTCTGGAAGCACTGATGGTTCGTCACGTGCCCGCCGAGATGATCGCCGGTGTTCTGGGCGGCGACGGGATTCAGCCGATCCTGCTCGGGGCCTTCGTCGGAGCACCGGCCTATCTCAATGGCTATGCCGCGGTGCCGCTGGTCGATGCGCTCCTGCAGCAGGGCATGGCCCCCGGCGCGGCGATGAGTTTCGTGATCGCCGGCGGCGTCAGCAGCCTGCCCGCCGCCATCGCGGTCTGGGCCCTGGTCAAGCCGCGCGTCTTCGCCGCCTACATGGGTTTTTCGATAACCGGTGCGATGCTGGCCGGGCTGGTCTGGGCCGCGCTGGCCTGAGACCGGCCCACAACCCGATGCTCCGACCGGACCGGCCCGCGACAGGGCCGGTCCGTGCCCGTGTAAAATCGTCTGGGCGGCAAGCATTTGGCTTAATTCTGCCCAAAAGTTTAGTATAGATGCTCCCAATCGACGCGGCCGGTGAAAGGCAACTTAAACAGTGTCTTCACGGAACCCGGTTAACAGGGGCAGGCCCGCGCACAGCCGGAGCAGGATATGATCGAGTTCGAAAACGTCAGCAAGTCCTTCTGGACCGGCTCGCAAAGGAAAGTGATCCTCCATCAGGTATCCTTCCGGGTCGAACTCGGCAGGTCGCTTGGCATTCTCGCCCCCAACGGCACCGGCAAGACGACTTTGATCAACATGATGGCGGGACTGGAGAAACCCGACGAGGGCACGATACGCCGCACGTCGCGCATCTCGTTCCCGCTGGGCTTCATGGGCGGGGTCGTGTCCAAGGTCTCGGCAGTCGAGAACAGCCGCTATATCGCCCGCCTCTACGGGCTCGACCCCGACTATGTCGAGGCGTTCTGCCGCTGGCTGTGCAACCTTGGCGAATATTTCGATCAGCCACTGGGCACCTACTCCTCGGGGATGCGGGCGCGGTTTTCGTTCGCGCTGATGCTCGCGCTTGATTTCGACATCTATCTCATAGACGAGGGCATGCCCGGATCCACGGATGTCGAGTTCAACAAGAAAGCGGGCGACATCCTGCGCGAAAGGTTGCAGAATACCACCACAGTAATCGTCTCGCACCAGCCCGAGACCCTTGAAAAATTCGTGCGCAATGCGGCCGTTCTCATGAACGGCAAACTTCATATGTTCGATACCTTGGAAGAAGCGAAGCAGCTCTATGACTACGAAACCCAGAGCTAGAAAATTCCGCATCCGTCGCACCCCCACGGCTACGGCCACGTCGGCGCAGCAGACGGCCTACAGGGCGGCTGGGCCTCGGCGTGACGGCGATGATGCGACCGCCGCAAAGGCAGACCACACCGCGCAAGCTCCGGTGACGCCGCAATCACTGGTGCGCCAGCCCGCGCCCGAGCAGCAGGACGGTCCACCGCAACAGGACGCTCCAACGCAACACGCCGCCAAGGGCGGCGAAGTCGCGTCTGCCCGCGAAACGCGTGCCGAAACCGATATCGAGGCGATCCGCAAGGAGGGTCTGACCGGGCGGCAATTGCGCATGGCCCGCCGTGTGGCCCAGAAGCACGGGCTGGCCCCGATTTCCGATTTCGACGCGGTGCGACAGCTGCGCCTGCGCGGTATCGACCCGTTCCAGCGCTCGACCATGCTCGAACTGGTGGTTCCGCGTGACGGGGGCGGCGGCGAAACCGATGCCGCGAACGCGGGGAACCTGCCCGCCGGGGTCAAGTCAAACCTGCCCCAGACGGTCCGGCCGGGCAATAGCAACCTGCCCTCGACCGACACCACGACACCGGCCGAACGTCGCGCTGCCGAGATCATGGACATACAGCGGGACATCATGCGGCGCCGCCGCAGGCGGCTGGTGCTGTTGCTTACGCGACTCACGGCCTTCGTGTTCCTGCCGACCATCCTCGCCGGCTGGTACTATTTCGCGATGGCCACGCCGATGTATTCCACCAAGGCCGAGTTCCTCATTCTTCAGGCCGACGGCGCGGGCGGCGGCAGCGGTGTCGGCGGCTTCCTGCCGACGCAATACGCCACCAGCCAGGACAGCATCGCGGTGCAATCCTACCTGCAATCCAAGGACGCGATGCAACGCCTCGATGAAGAGATGGGCTACAAGGAGCATTTCTCGCAGGACTGGATCGATCCGATCCAGCGGCTTTCACCCGACGCCACCAACGAACAGGCTTACAAGCTTTACGAGAAGAACATCAAGATCGGCTATGACCCGACCGAGGGCGTCGTCCGGATGGAGGTGATCGCCGCCGATCCGCAGACCGCGACCGATTTTGCTTCGCATCTCATCACCTATGCCGAAGAACGGGTGGACGAGTTGTCGCGTCAAAAGCGCGAGGACGCGATGCGCTCGGCCAGCGAAAGCCTCGAAGAGGCCAAGATCGAGCGCCGCGAGGCACAAGAGAGGCTGGTGCAGCTTCAGGAAACGCAAGGCGTCGATCCCAGCGAGCAGCTTGCCGTGCTGCGCCAGCAGATCGGACAATACGAGATGCAGTTGCAGGAAAAGCAGCTCCAGCTTCAGGCGCTACTCGACAACGCGCGCCCCAACCAGGCCAAGGTCGATGGTACGCAGGGCGACATCCGGCGGCTGGAAAACCTGCTCGCGCGGCTCAATTCCGAAATGTCCGAGGCGCAGGCCGGCTCCGAATCGCTCGCCGCCCGCGCCGCACAGATCGAAATGGCCAAGGCCGATCTGGCCACCGCCGACGTGTTCCTCCAATCGGCCCTCCAGAACGAGAAGGATAGCGCGCTCGAAGCCAACCGTCAGGTGCGCTATCTCACCGTCCCGGTGCGCCCCATCGCCGCCGATGCGCCCGCCTATCCGCGCGCCTTCGAGAACACGCTGCTGGCCTTCCTGATCTTCGGAGGAATCTATCTCATGGTGTCGCTCACGTCATCCATCCTGCGCGAACAGGTCTCCTCCTGACATGAAACACGTCTCCCTCGGCCCGCTCACGCTGGGCAACGATCAGCCGCTCACCGTGATCGCCGGCCCCTGCCAGTTCGAAAGCACCGATCACGCCGTGATGATCGCCGGGCGCATGAAGGAAATCTGTGCCGATGCGGGTGCGGGTTTCATCTTCAAGGGCAGTTTCGACAAGGCCAACCGCACCGCGCTTTCGGGCCAGCGCGGGCTGGGCCTCGACGCGGGGCTCGCGCTGATCGCGGAGGTGAAACAGACGCTCGACGTTCCCGTGCTCACCGATGTGCACCTGCCCGATCAATGCGCCCCCGTGGCCGAGGTCGCCGACGTGCTGCAAATCCCCGCATTTCTCTGCCGCCAGACCGATCTTCTGCTCGCCGCCGGGCGCACCGGCGCCGTGATCAACGTGAAAAAGGGCCAGTTTCTCGCCCCCTGGGACATGCCGAACGTGATTTCCAAGATCGAATCCACCGGCAACACGCGGCTCATGCTGACCGAGCGCGGCACCTCCTTTGGTTACAACACCCTCGTCGCAGACATGCGCGCCCTGCCCCAGATGGCGCGCACGGGCTATCCGGTGGTGATGGACGCCACCCATTCCGTGCAACAGCCCGGCGGGCTGGGCGGTGCCTCGGGCGGACAGCGCGAATTCGCCCCCGTCATGGCCCGCGCCGCCGTCAGCCTCGGCATTGCCGCGGTCTTCATCGAAACCCATCAGGATCCTGACAATGCCCCCTCTGACGGGCCCAACATGATCCCGCTTGACGCCATGGGAGGGCTCGTGCACTCCCTCATGGCATTCGACAGGCTGGCCAAGGCCGACCCGATCACGATCTGAACCGACGAGAATTCTTGACCATGACCAAACCCTTGAGCAAGGTAACCCCCAACACGTGGGAATTCCTGCGCGACCCGATGATCGTGCCCACCGGCTTTCGCGAATATGACGCGCGCTGGAAATACCCCGACGAGATCAATCTGCCCGGCATGACGGCGCTCGGCCTCGGCCTCGGCACCCAGATGCGCCGCCGCGGGATCGACCCCGTGATCGCCGTCGGCAACGATTACCGCGACTATTCCCTGTCCATCAAGCAGGCGCTCATCCTCGGCCTCATGCAGGCCGGCATTCGGGTCAGGGACATCGGCCCGGCGCTCAGCCCAATGGCCTATTTCGCGCAGTTTCACCTCGACGCCCCTGCCGTCGCCATGGTCACCGCAAGCCACAACCCCAACGGCTGGACCGGCGTCAAGATGGGGTTCGAACGCCCTCTCACCCACGGCCCCGACGAGATGGCCGAGCTGCGCGACATCGTCCTGAATGGCGAAGGTCAGCCCGCCCCCGGCGGCGCATATGAATTCGTCGATGGCGTGAAAGAGGCCTATCTCGACGATCTCGTCGGCGATTTTCGCATGACGCGCAACCTGCGCGTCGTCTGCGCCACCGGCAATGGCACCGCCAGCGCCTTCGCGCCCGAACTCTTCGAACGCCTCGGCGTCGAGGTGATCCCCTCGCACAACCGGCTCGATTACACATTCCCCCATTACAACCCCAATCCGGAAGCCATGGAAATGCTCCACGACATGGCCGCGTCGGTGCGCGAAACCGGCGCCGATTTCGCCCTGGGCTTCGACGGCGACGGCGACCGCTGCGGCGTGGTCGATGACGAGGGCGAGGAAATCTTCGCCGACAAGGTGGGCGTCATCATGGCGCGCGACCTCTCCAGGCTCCATCCCGGCGCGACCTTCGTGGCCGATGTGAAATCCACCGGGCTCTTCGCCTCCGATCCCGAATTGCAGAAGAACGGTGCCAAGGCCGATTACTGGAAAACCGGCCATTCCCACATGAAGCGCCGGGTCAAGGAAATCGGCGCGCTGGCGGGTTTCGAGAAATCCGGCCACTACTTCCTCGCCGCGCCGATCGGGCGCGGCTACGATTGCGGCCTGCGCGTCGCGGTCGAGATCTGCAAGCTGATGGACCGCAATCCCGACAAATCCATGTCCGACCTGCGCCGCGCCCTGCCGCGCACATGGGCCACCCCCACCATGTCGCCATATGCAGCGGATAGCGAGAAATACGATATCCTCGCGCGCATCGTGGAAAAACTGGTCGCCAGGCACGAAGCAGGCGAAAAACTCGCGGGCCGCCCCATCGCGCAGGTCGTGACCGTCAACGGCGCCCGGGTCATCCTCGACAACGGCTCATGGGGCCTCGTGCGGGCCTCCTCGAACACCCCCAATCTCGTCGTGGTCTGCGAAAGCTCAGAAAGCGAAGAGGAAATGCGCGCCATCTTTCACGACATCGACACGGTGATCCGCACGGAACCGGGCGTCGGCGCCTACGATCAGACGATCTGAGACATCAATCATCGCGCCTGACGAACCGGCACAATGAGTATTTTTTCCAAGAAAGAGACCAGGAGGCTGGCTGAACCCGCCCCCTCCTGCTCTTTCTGGCCCAAATACTCAATCTCAACCTGCCATCTTGCGGGCCGCCTCGAGTGCGCGTCCCGGTTACTCGGCCGCGATCAGCCCCCGCCCCTTGAGCAATGCCTCCACCCCGGGCAAGCGCCCGCGGAAACGCTGATACAGCTCACCCGCATCGACCGATCCGCCCTTCGACAGGATATGCGCCTCAAGCGCCCGCGCGAGGGCGGGATCGAACGCATCGCCCGCCTCTTCGAAGGCGGCAAAGGCATCGGCATCCATCACCTCGGACCACATGTAGGAATAATAACCGCTCGAATAGCCGTCGCCCGAAAACACATGCGCAAATTGCGGGCTGGCATGGCGCATCACGATCGCATCCGGCATCCCCAGCCGGTCGAGCACCTCGGCCTGCCGCGCCATCACGTCGCCCGGCGCCGCGCCGTCGTGAAACTCCAGGTCGACCAAGGCCGAGGCGACATATTCCACCGTATGGAATCCCTGGTCGAAATTCGCCGCCGCCAGCACCTTGTCGAGAAGGGCCTGTGGCATCGCCTCGCCGGTCTCCACATGCCGCGCGAATTCGCGCAGCACTTGCGGCACCTCAAGCCAGTGCTCATAAAGCTGCGAGGGCAATTCCACGAAATCGCGCGCCACCGACGTGCCCGACACGCTCTCATAGGTCACGTCCGAAAGCATCTGGTGCAGCGCATGGCCGAACTCGTGAAACAGCGTGCGCGCATCGTCATAGGACAAAAGCGCCGGCTCGCCCTTGGAAAAGTTGCACACGTTGATCACAACCGGCGCCTGCTCGCGCGGGAATTTCGCCTGCCCGCGCATCGCCGAGCACCACGCCCCCGACCGTTTCGAGCCGCGCGCGAAATAATCGCCGATGAACACCGCCACATGGCGCCCCGCGCGCGTCACCTCCCAGGCCCGGCAATCGGGATGGTAAAGCGGCACGTCAAGCGGCTTGAACTCCAGCCCGAAAAGCCGGTTCGCACAGGCAAAGGCCGCCGCGATCATCGCGTCGAGCGAGAGATAGGGCTTCACCTCCGCCTCGTCGAAATCATGTTCCGCCCGGCGTCGCCTTTCCGCGTAATAGCGCCAGTCCCACGGCGCCAGCCGCCCGTTGACGCCATCGGCATGCATCATCTCTTCAAGCAGCGCCGCATCCGCCTCGGCGCGCGCCTTCGCCGGTTCCCAGACCGCCATCAACAGGTCGCGCACCGCCTCCGGCGTCTTGGCCATCTCGGTCTCCAGCTTGTATTGGGCGAAATTGCCATAACCCAAAAGCTTCGCCCGCTCTTCGCGCAGCGCCAGGATCTCGGCAGCAATCGCGCGGTTGTCCGTCTCGCCCCCGTTCGCACCCCGCGCGGCCCAGGCCCGGAACGCCCGCTCGCGCAGATCGCGACGCGGCGAGAATTGCAGGAACGGCACGATCAGCGACCGCGACAGCGTGATCACAGGCCCCTCCCTGCCCTTTTCGCGCCCGGCCGCCCGCGCGGCCTCCACCACGAAACCGGGAAGCCCACCAAGGTCGCTCTCGCACAGCTCCATCACCCAATCGCGCTCATCCGCCAGGAGGTTCTGGGTGAATGCCGTGCCAAGTTCGGCCAGCCGCGCCTTGATCTCGGTCATCCGCGCGTCGGCCTCGCCCTCCAGCGCCGCACCCGCGCGCAGGAAATTCCGCCGGGTCAGCATCAAGACCCGCGCCTGTTCCTCGTCGAGGTTCAACCCCTCGCGCGCCTCCCAGACCGCCTCGATCCGGGCATAAAGCGCCTTGTTGGCCGTCACGGCCGCGAAATGCCGCGCCAGCCGGGGCGAGAAATCACGCTGCAATTGCTGTCGCTTGTCGTTGCTGTCCGCCCCTGCAACGGTGAAGAACACCGACAACACCTTGTCGAGCTTCTCACCCGCCGCCTCCAGCGCCCCGATCACGCTGTCGAAATCTGCCGGACCGGTCTGCGAGGCGATCGCCGCGATCTCGGCCTCGTGCTCGGCCAGTGCCACCTCCAGGGCCGGGGCGAAATCCTCGTCCGAAATGGCGTCGAACGGGGCGATCCCGAACGGCGTGTCCCAATCGGTCAAAAGCGGGTTGGTCATCGCGGCCTCCTGTCATGTCCGGGCTCAGACATAGACCCTCCCGCAGGCGCTCACAATGCCATGCCGCGCGTCCCGTTAACCCCAGATCGTTGCACATGAAACCGGTTTGCCCGGCAGCCGGGTAGCAGCCGCGCGGCAGCCGGATGTCACCCCCCGATATCGGCCCTGCGAGGTGGCGTTAACCTTTCGCGCCGCGACCGGCGCACACCGGGCAATCGGCGCGCGGTTTGAGGCGCATCTTGCGGCTCTCGCCATGAAGCCCGTCAAAGATCATCATCTGGCCGCGCAAGGTTTCGCCCGCCCCTGTGACCAGCTTCACCGCCTCCAGCGCCATCATCGACCCGACCACCCCCGGCAGGGGCGAAACCACCCCCGCCTCGGCACAGGACGGCGCCAGTTCGGGCGCCGGGGCCTCGGGGAAAATGCATTGATAACAAGGGCCTCCGTGCGCCGGATCGAAGATCGAGACCTGTCCTTCCCATTGCGCGATCGCCCCGGAGATGAGCGGCTTTTCCTGCTCCACACAGACCCGGTTGGCAAGATAGCGGGTCTCGAAATTGTCGGTCCCGTCGATCACAAGGTCATATTCCGCGATCAATGCCCCAGCGATCTCCGCGGTCAGCCGCCTCTGATAGGGTCGCACCTCGACATAGGGGTTGAGCGCCTCCATCGCCTGCATCGCCGATTGCACCTTGGGCATCCCCGTCCGCCCATCCGTATGCACCACCTGCCGCTGCAGGTTCGACGCCTCCACGACGTCATCGTCGATCACCCCGATCCGTCCCACCCCGGCGGCCGCGAGATAGAGCAGAACCGGCGACCCCAGCCCCCCGGCCCCGATCACCAAGGCCTTGGATTGCTTGAGCTTTTTCTGCCCCGGCCCGCCCAGTTCACGCAGCACGACATGGCGCGCATAGCGGTTCAATTCGCCCGGCGCGAACGGTCCCTGTGCCTCTGTCCGGGTCTCGTCAACCGGCACGGCCCGCCGTTTCAACCATCCCAACCCCTGTATGTAGAGTCCGACCAGAACCACGGCGCCACCAAGGATAAGCCATCCCTCCGGCCCGTCCCCGGTCGCCATCCGCAGCGGATGCGCCGCGGGAAAAACCAGTTGCACGATCAGGACCGCGATATAGATCACGCCGATCAGCAACCAGATGACCCCGCCCGGCAGGCGCAGCGCACGCCCCAGGCCCCAGACCACCGCCATGATGCCCAGCACCGCCAGCATCAGCCGCGCCCCGTCGAGCCGAACCCGCCACCGCCGCGCGCCGTCTCGCTCAATGCCTCTGCCAGCACGAAATCCACCTGCACCACCGGGGCCACAACCATCTGCGCGATCCGCTCGCCATGCACCACTTCAAACGCCGCGTCGCCCGCATTCATCACGATCACGCCCAGTTCCCCGCGATAATCGCTGTCGATCGTGCCCGGGCTGTTGGGCAAGGTGATCCCGTGCTTGAGCGCCAGCCCCGAACGCGGCCGCACCTGCACCTCGTAACCAATTGGAATCTCGATCCGAAATCCGGTCGGAATCAACGCCCTCTGCCCCGGTTCCAGGATCACGGCACCCCGCTCCGGCAGGTTCGCGCGCAAATCCGCCCCCGCCGCCCCGGCGCTCTCATAGCGTGGCAACGGCACGTCGCGATCCGCCCCTTCGACCCAACTCAGCCTGACCTGAACCACGCCCCGCCTTTCATCTTGCCCAAGATACTCCCACCCGAGGCATCAATCCTTGCCTGCCAGCGCCTCGGCGATCCGCACCGCCAGCCGCCGCGCGACCTCGTTCTTGCCCATTCGCGGCCAGTCTTCAACACCGTCCTCCGTGACCAGGTGAACGGCATTCTCGGCCCCGCCCATGATCCCGGTTTCCGGGCGCACATCGTTGGCCAGGATCCAGTCGCAGCCCTTGCGCAGCCGCTTGGCCCGTGCGTTGGCGATCACGTCGTCGGTCTCGGCGGCGAACCCCACCACCAGCCCCGGACGCCCCTTCTCCAGCCGGCTCACCGTGGCGAGGATATCCGGGTTCTCCGCAAACTCCAGCACGGGTGGTTTCCCGTTGTCCTTCTTGAGCTTCGAGCCGCTCGCCGTCTTGACCCGCCAATCGGCCACGGCCGCCGCGAACACCCCCGCATCGACGGGAAGCGCATCCTGCACCGCGCCCAGCATCTCTTGCGCGCTTTCCACCTCGACAACCTCGCAGCCCAGCGGGCGCGCCGCATCGGCCGGGCCGGTGACAAACACCACCTCGGCGCCAAGCGCCACCAGCGCCTCGGCAATCGCGCTGCCCTGCGCCCCCGAGGACCGGTTGGCAAGATAGCGCACCGGGTCGATCGGCTCATGCGTGGGCCCCGAGGTCACGAGGATTCGCCGGCTCCGCAACGGCCCGTCCCCCACCGCCTGCTCGATCGCCGTGACAATCTCCATCGGTTCCGACATCCGCCCCGGCCCGAACTCGCCACAAGCCATGTCGCCCGCGTTGGGGCCGACAAACCGCACGCCATCGCCCTGCAAGAGCGCGATATTGCGCTGGGTGGCGGGGTGCTCGTACATTCTCACATTCATCGCCGGGGCCACCAGGACCGGCGTGTCCGTCGCCATCAACAGCGTCGAGGCCAGGTCATCCGCGTGCCCCCCCGCCATCCGGGCGAGCAAATCCGCCGTCGCCGGGGCCACGACCACGAGGTCGGCCACACGGGAAAGCTGGATATGGCCCATCTCGGCCTCGGCGGTCAGGTCGAAAAGATCGGAATGCACCGTCTCGCCCGCCAGCGCCGCCACCGAAAGCGGGGTTACGAACTCCCCTGCCGCGCGGGTCATCACCGGCGTCACCGCCGCGCCGCGCTCGCGCAGCCTGCGGATCAGGTCGAGGCATTTATAGGCCGCGATCCCGCCGCCGATGATCAGAAGAATGCGTTTGCCGCCCAGCATCGCGACCTCCCCGGTGCTCATGCACCACTGTTAAGGTGGAAGAGGCACGAAAACAATGGCGTCAGCCATCCTTGCGGAACGCCGCACAGGGGTCTTCCCGCTCGGCCACCGGCACCTCTTCGACCGCGTCGAACGCGCCCTCGGTCTCGCCTTCTTCGGCAATGGCCAGCGAAAACACCTTCGCTTCGGGCATAACGCGCTCCAGATAGACGGGCATGCCCCAATCCTTGCGCGCATGGCCATTGCCGGTGATCACCACCACCGGCCCGCCGGTTTCGTTCAGCGCGGCACGTGTCTGCCGGGCCAGTTCCGCATCGCGCAACCGTTGCAGATCGACCATTGCCGGCAACATCTCCTCGGGCAATGCCTCGCAATGGGCCTTGAACTGGAACCGCTCGCGCGCGGCCTGCTGATCGGCATCCAGCGGCTCATCAAGGCCGTAAAGGGCCGCATCCCCACCAAAGAATGCCACCACACCCGCTTCCATCGCTTCGCGCGCCGCACCGCGGGGCACCGCGGCACCAAAGACGCGCGCCTCGGGCGCAGCCGTGAAAATCGGATGATACATCTCGAAATCCGGCCAGCCACCGGCCTGCCAATCCAGTGCCTGGGCAAGCGCCCCCGCGTCATCGCGCAATTCCGGCGTGACCCACCCGGCCTGGTCCGGCGTCAGCATCTCGAAGACGAGCGCCCCGGGCTGCAACGCCGCCACCAGCTCGGCCTGACGCGCATGGGCATGGGCATTGTCATGCACCTCGCCGAGGATCACCACATCCGCCGCGCGCATCTCCTGTGGCACATCGGCCCACACCATGCTCGCGACCGACACCAACGCCGCGACGATCAATCCTCTCATGCTTCCCTCCGCCTTCGTGCTCTGCTAACTCCAACCTCTCTAAGGAGACGTCCATGTCTGCGCAACTCACCTTGGTTCTCGGCGGCATTGCCAGCGGCAAATCGGCCTTCGCCGAGGGGCTGGTGCGGCAATCGGGCAAACCGATGATCTATCTCGCCACCGCCCAGCCCTTCGATGACGAGATGACGCAAAAGATCGCCCGCCATCGCAAGGCCCGCGGCCCGGGCTGGCACACCATCGAGGAACCGCTTGCCTTGGCACAAAACCTGCGCGAGATCGCGCCAGGCCAATGCGTTCTGCTCGATTGCGCGACCCTGTGGCTCTCCAATCACCTGCTCGCCGAAAGTGATATCGAGGCCGAAACCCACGCGCTTCTCGCCGCTTTCGCCGACTGTTCCTCCGATCTGGTCGTGGTGTCGAACGAGGTCGGCCTTGCCGGGGTGCCGGAAAATGCGCTGGCGCGACAATTCGCCAATGCACAGGGTCGCCTCAATAAATCCATCGCCGCACGCGCGTCGCGGGTGATCCTTGTCACCGCCGGGTTGCCTCTCACGCTCAAGGGGCCGGTGGCATGAGCCGCATCTTCTGGGTGCGACACGGGCCGACCCATGCGAAAGCCATGGTCGGCTGGTCCGACCTGCCCGCCGATCTCACGGATCGCAACCGCCTCGACCGGCTCGCCGATTTCCTGCCGCTCGACGCACCCGTCATCTCGTCGGACCTTGTCCGCGCCACAGGCACCGCCGACGCCATCGCCCGCGACCGCCTGCGCCTGCCCCATGATCCCGACCTGCGCGAGATGCATTTCGGCGCATGGGAACTCAAGCGCCATCACGAGATCGAGGACCAGGCCCACGCCCGCGCCTTCTGGGAAACGCCCGGCGACCTCGCCCCCCCCGGTGGCGAGAGCTGGAACGCTCTCTCCGCCCGCGTCGATCGGGCCGTTAACCGCATCTTCAGCCAATACCCTGAAAGTGACATCATCGCGGTCTCCCATTTCGGTGTGATCCTGACCCAACTGCAAAAGGCGCTCGGCCTTTCCACTTACGAGACGTTTTCATTCAAGATCGACAATCTTTCGGTGACCGAACTGCATCGCGGAGAAACCGATTGGCACGCGAAACGGATCAACCACCTCCCCTGATCCGCCCTTTTGCATCGCGCGACACGACGTGACGTCCGGGAACACCCTGAAAATTAACCATTCGTAAACCCTCCGCGCGCTACGGGTTAACCAAGTTTAACCAAGCTTCGGGGTCAGAATGGTCGCTCGCGCCTACACGGTTGCCTTCGAAGGGGTCGAGGCGCGCAATGTCGAGGTGCAATGCGCCGTCACCCCGGGCATGCCCGCCTTCTCCATCGTCGGCCTGCCCGACAAGGCGGTGAGCGAAGCGCGCGACCGCGTGCGCACCGCGCTCAATTCCATGGCCATCGCCCTGCCGTCCAAGCGCATCACCGTCAATCTATCGCCCGCCGACCTTCCCAAGGAGGGCAGCCATTTCGACCTGCCCATCGCGCTTGCCCTTCTGGCCGCCCTTGAAATCATCCCCCCCGATGCGGTCGAAACAACCACCTCGCTCGGGGAACTCTCCCTTGACGGCTCGCTCATCCCCGTCGTCGGCGCGCTGCCCGCCGCCATGGCCGCCGCCGAGGCCGACCGCATCCTACTCTGCCCCGCCGCCTCGGGCGCGGAGGCCGCATGGGTCGGCGCGACCCAGGTGATCGCCGCCGCGCGGCTTTCCGACATGGTGCGCCACCTTACCGGCCAGACGCCACTCCCACCCGCCGAACCCGGTGAGGTCCAGCAGGCGCCGCACGCGCGCGACCTGCGCGACGTGAAGGGGCAGGAACGCGCCAAGCGCGCGCTCGAGATTGCCGCCGCGGGGCGCCATCACATGATCATGGTCGGCACGCCCGGCTCGGGAAAATCCATGCTGGCCGCCCGCATCCCCACCATCCTGCCGCCGCTCGATCCCGGCGAGGCGCTGGACACCTCGATGATCCATTCCCTCGCCGGGCTGCTCGACGAGGGCGGCATCTCACGCAGCCGGCCGTTCCGTGAACCCCATCACACCGCGTCCATGGCCGCCATCGTGGGCGGCGGGCGCCAAGCGAAACCCGGCGAAATCAGCCTCGCCCATAACGGCGTGCTCTTCATGGACGAATTCCCCGAATTCGCCCGCACCGTCCTCGAAACCCTGCGCCAGCCGATCGAGACCGGCGAGGTGATGATCGCCCGGGCCAACGCGCATGTGAAATATCCCTGCAAGTTCATGCTCGTTGCCGCGGCGAACCCCTGCAAATGCGGCTATCTCCCTGATCCGGCGCGCGCCTGCGCGCGGGTGCCGCAATGCGGCGAGGATTACCTCGGCCGCATCTCCGGCCCCCTCATGGACCGATTCGACCTGCGCATCGAGGTGCCGCCCGTCGCCTTTGCCGATCTCGACCTGCCTTCCTCGGGCGACGATTCACGCACCGTTGCCAGCCGTGTCGCCACAGCCCGCAACCGCCAGGCCGAACGCTTTGCCGATCACCCCGGCACACGGCTCAATTCGGATATCGAGGGCGGCCTGCTCGAGGAGATCGCCACGCCCGACGCCGAGGGGCGCGCGCTCCTGACCCGGGTGGCCGAACGTTTCGGCCTCTCGGCGCGCGGCTATCACCGGGTGCTGCGCGTCGCGCGCACGATTGCCGATCTCGACGGCTCGGACGCGGTCCGTCGCCCGCATGTCGCGGAAGCGGTCAGCTATCGCATCACCGCCCTCAAAGAGACCTGAGCCAGCCCGACAAGCCCCGCAGGGTCACCATGGCCTCGGGCAGATAGGGCTGAAAGATCGGCCAGACATGCGGCAGATCATGCTCCAGGTTGACCTCGACCGCCACACCCTGACCCCGCATCCGATCGGCCAGGCGCAACGTATCATCGCGCAGGATCTCGGTATCACCAACAGTCAGCCAGACCGTTGGCGCACCCGCGAAATCCGCGAACAGCGGCGAGGCGCGCGGGTCTTCCGCTCCACCGTCCGGCAGGTACATCTCCACCATCTCGTCCGTCCTGTTGGTCGGCAACATGACATCGGCCTGCGCGTTCTCCTCGATGCTCTCCCCCGAGAAGGTCAGGTCCGTGAACGGCGAAAACGCGAACAGTCCCTTCGGCACGTGCTCGCCCGTGCGCAATATCTCTCCAAGCAGCGCCAGCGCCAAACCGCCCCCGGCACTGTCGCCCCCGAGGATCACGCCGCCCGGATGCTCTGCAACGGCTCGGTAGGCGCTCAGCGCATCTTCCACCGCCGCCGGAAAGGGGTGCTCGGGCGCAAGCCGGTATTGCGGCAGACAGGCTGGCAGACCGCTCAGCCCCGACAACCGCGCCAGCATCGCCCGATGCGTGCGCGGCGAGCCGAAAACATAGCCGCCCCCATGAAAATAGAGCAAGACAGGCCCCGTGTCCCGCGCGACACCCGGACCCGACACCCATTCGACCGGCACACCGTCCAGGTGATCGGCCTGAACACGGCTGCCCCAGGGCGCGAGAAAGAACAGCCGCGCCTTGCGCTCCAATGATCGCCGCAGGCTCTCATGCGACTGCGCCCGGGCAAGCTGCCGCTTCTCGAAAAGCCGCAGCCCCCGGTTCAGGACATGCCGCACAACACTCACATCCGGCGCGCCTCGATCGCCTGCCAGATCCGCTCCGCCACGTTGATCCCGTCGAACCGCTCGAGCTCCTGAAGCCCTGTGGGCGACGTGAGATTGATCTCGGTCAGATAATCGCCGATCACGTCGATCCCCACGAAAACCTGTCCCTTCTCCCGCAAGAGCGGGCCAATCCGGTCACAGATCTCGCGGTCGCGCGCGCTCAGTTCGATCTTCTCGGGCCGCCCACCCACATGCATGTTGGACCGCGTCTCGCCTTCGGCTGGCACCCGGTTGATCGCGCCGATCGGCTCACCATCGACCAGGATCACCCGCTTGTCCCCGTTCGATACGTCGGGCAGGAATTTCTGCGCAATCAAAGGCTCGCGCGAGAACCCGGTGAACATCTCGTGCAGGCTCGACAGGTTCCGGTCGCTCTCGGTGAGGCGAAAGACACCCGCCCCACCATTGCCGTAAAGCGGCTTGAGAATGATATCGCCGTGCCTGTCCTTGAACGCGCGGATCGTGTCGAGATCGCGGGCGATCGTGGTCGGCGGCGTGAGGTCGGGAAAGTCGAGAACCAGCAGTTTCTCAGGGTAGTTGCGCACCCAGAACGGATCATTCACCACCAGTGTCCTGGGCGCAAGGCGCTGCAGCAGATGCGTGGTCGTGATGTAGAACATGTCGAACGGCGGATCCTGGCGCAGCCAGATCACATCGAAATCGCCCAGATCGACCACCACCCGCTCTCCAAGCTTGAAATGATCGCCCTTGACCCTCTGAACCTCGAGGGGCCAACCCTTCGCCGTGACCCGCCCCTCCTGGTAGGACAGGTGATCAGGTGTGTAATAGAAGAGCTCGTGCCCCCGCGCCTGCGCCTCCTCGGCGATCCGGAACGTGCTGTCCGCTTCGATATCTATCGGCCCGATCGGGTCCATCTGGATTGCGATCTTCATGCGCCGCTCCCTTGGTCAGATGCTCGAGGTCGGCCCATACATGACCCAAGCCCGCGACCAGCGCAATCCTCACCAAACCCTTCAACCCTCAGAAATCGGCAAGCGCGTTCTCCAGGACTTCGACCACCCCGCGCCCGTCAACCAACGCCACGTCGAGACGCATCTCGGTCAACTCGCCGCGCAATTCACCGCCAAGGAACTCTTGCGCCGCGCTTCTGATCCGACCGGCCTGTGCCGGGCGAAGGCTTTCAATGGCGCGCGCATGGGTCGGTGCGGATTTGACCTCGACAAAGACCACCGCATCGCCATCGCGCAAAACGAGGTCGATCTCGCCCCGGGAACCGCGCCAACGCCGATGGACCACCCGCAACCCGCGCGCCGCGTAATGCCGCATCACCTGTTCCTCGGCCAGGGCCCCCGCGATATGTGCGCGCCGCCCGCGGCTTCGGCATGCGGGCTCAGCGATCGCGTCATCAAGGGTCTTGTCCTTGTCTTGAACCGTCATTGCGCATCGCCACCCTTTTCACCCTCGGCGTCAGCCCCATTCACCGCGCCGAAATCGCCGTCACCGCCCTGATCCTCCTGCGCATCACGACCGATCAGATCGAGCGCCCGTTGATACACCTGCCGCCGTTTCATTCCGCTTTCCGCCGCCACGAGGTCCACGCTATCGCGCAACGACATCCGCGGAATCACCTCTTTCAACCTCGAGTCGACATCATCCGAGCTAAGATTCGATGAATCCCCATCGGCCCCCGCCACCACGAGGACAACCTCGCCCTTCACCGGACGTTCTGCCATCTCGGCGGCCAGCTCGGCCAGCGTACCACGGCGCACTTCTTCGAATTTCTTCGTCAACTCACGGCAGAGCGCCGCAGGACGGTCTTCGCCAAGAACCGACGCCATGTCGGCCAGCGACGCCGCGCAGCGTTTGGGCGATTCGTAGAGAATCAGTGTCGCCTCTATCATGGCCAGGTCTTGCAGGGCGGATTTTCGCCGTCCCTTGTTGCTCGGCAGGAACCCCGCGAACAGAAACCGGTCGGTCGGCAGCCCCGAAAGCGTCAGCGCGACGATGGCCGCCACCGGGCCGGGTGCCGCCGTGACCGGCGTGCCATCCTCCCGCGCGGCCCGCGCCAGATCGAACCCCGGGTCGGCGACCATCGGCGTTCCCGCCTCCGATGCATAGGCCACCGATCTGCCTTCACGCAGCCATTGCAGCAGCTTCGGACGCACCCTCGGCCCATTGTGGTCGTGGTATGCGATCAGCGGACGATCCCCCAGAACCACCCCGTGGATGTCCAGCAGCCGGCGCATCGAACGCGTGTCCTCGGCCGCGATCACATCCACGCCAGCCAGTATGTCGAGCGCCCTGAGCGTGATGTCCCGCGCTGTGCCGATCGGCACCGAGACGAGGTAGAGACCTCCGTCGAGTTCGGCGGATTTCGGATTCACCACTGGACCCCATGGATATGACGTTTATTATATTCCCACATTTACCGTCGCCCGTGCGGGCGGCCAAACAGGGAGTGTTTCTCCGCCCATGGTTGCTGTTTTGAATCCGATCCGCAAGAGCGTCGCGCCGCTCGTTGCCCTTCTGTCGATGGTCTGGCTTGCAGGCTGCGACCCGGTCAATCTTTCCGGACCGGCAATTGGCGACTCGTCGATCAACACCTCGAAGCCTGTCCCTGTCGCCTTGCTCGTTCCAAGTGGATCGGACCAGTCAGGCGACGAGAAGCTTGCCCAAAGCCTCGAGAATGCAGCACGGCTCGCGGCAGCCGACCTCGACGGGGTGGAGGTCGATCTCAGGGTCTACGCAACGGCCGGAAATGCAGAACAGGCACAAGAGGCGGCCGAGCGGGCCGTGGACGAAGGCGCCAGGATCATCCTCGGCCCGGTCTATGCCGAATCCGCCAACGCGGTCGGCAATGCCGTTGCCGACAAGGGCGTGAATGTCCTTGCCTTCTCGAACAACACCACGATCGCCGGCGGCAATGTGTTCGTGCTTGGCCCCACCTTCGACAACACCGCCGACCGCCTGGTGGAATTCGCCGGGCGTCAAGACAAATCCCGGATCCTCCTGGTCCATTCCGATAACCTGTCCGGCGAACTGGGCAGTCGCGCCATCGAGAACGCTATCTCTGAGCATGGTGCCACACTTGCCGGTTCCGTCGAGTATACCTTCAGCCAGGACGGCGTTATCGACGCCATTCCGCGCATCAAGGACACCGTGCGCTCCGGGGAGGCCGACTCGATCTTCTTCACCTCCGACACGGCCGGTGCGCTGCCCCTCTTTGCCCAGATGCTGCCCGAGGCCGGCCTCGGGCCCGATGAAATCCAGTTCGCCGGCCTGACCCGCTGGGACATCCCACCGCAAACCCTTGAAATGCCCGGTGTTCAGGGTGGCTGGTTCGCGCTGCCCGATCCCAACCGGACCAAGCGTTTCGCGGAGCGCTATTCCGACGCCAATGACAGTACACCGCATCCCATCGCGGGGCTGGCCTATGATGGCATCGCCGCGATCGGTGCGCTGGTGGAATCGGGGCGCTCCAATGCGCTCTCTGCCAGCGCCCTGACCCAGGGCGCGGGATTCCAGGGGGCGACGGGGATCTTCCGGCTTCGCTCCGATGGCACCAATGAAAGGGGTCTCGCCGTGGCCCGGATCCGTGACAAACAGGTGGATGTGATTGAACCTGCCCCAAGAGCCTTCGGCGGCGCCGGGCTCTGACCCGTCCGCTCCGCTCGGCACCGTCGAACCGGCGCACGCCGACATCCCCGAGGACCTGATCTGCCCGGCGACCGCGATCTTCGACCGGGCGGACATATCGCGCATGCTCGACATTGCCGCGAAAGAGGCCCGCGACGAGACCGAATTGCGAAGCGCCGCGGTCAGCATTCTCTCCGACGCGCGCAAGGGCGGTTTCGCGGCCATCGAGGCAGGTCTGCGCGCCGAACCCTTCGCCGCCCGGCCCGCCATACGCGCCTATAGCTGGCTGACGGATTGCATCGTCACCAGTGTTTTCGACCTCGTCCTGAGCCACATCCATCCACCGCCCGATCCGACCGGGAGCGAACGCCTGTCGCTTCTGGCCGTCGGCGGATACGGTCGTGGCGAAATGGCCCCGCAATCGGATATCGACCTGCTGTTTCTGACACCTCGCAAGATCACCCCCTGGGCCGAGAGCGTCATCGAGTCCATGCTCTACATCCTCTGGGACATGCGGCTCAAGGTCGGCCACGCCAGCCGCACGGTAAAGGACTGCCTGAACCTCGGGCGCGACGATTATACCATCCGCACCGCCCTGCTCGAGCACCGCTACATCACCGGCGATGCCGCGCTTGCCGCACGGCTCAGCCAACGCCTCCGCAAGGAGCTTTTCAACGGCACCGAGCGTGATTTCATCGAGGCGAAACTGGCCGAGCGCGAAACACGTCATGCCAAGCAAGGCCAGCGCTATGTCGTCGAACCCAATGTGAAAGAGGGCAAGGGCGGCCTGCGCGACCTGCAATCGCTGTTCTGGATCGCCAAATACATCCACGATGTCCGCAACGCGCGCGACCTTGTGCGCCTCAAGGTCTTTTCCGAGGACGAGTTTCGCACCTTCGACACCGCCGAGACCTTCCTTTGGGCGGTGCGCTGCCACATGCACCTGATCACCCGGCGCCCGAACGATCAACTGACCTTCGATCTCCAGGTCCAGGTGGCGGACCGGATGGGCTATGTCGACAAGGGCGGGCGCCGGGCCGTCGAACATTTCATGCAGGATTACTACCGACAGGCCACCCGCGTGGGCGATCTCACGCGCATCTTCCTGACCAAGCTCGAAGCCGCACATGCCAAGGCCGAACCCCTGCTGGAACGGCTGTTCAAGCGTCGCCGCAAGCTCAAGCCCGGGTATCTGCAAGTGCATGGGCGGCTGGCCATCGAGGATGAGAAAGCCTTCCTGTCCGATCCGCTGAACCTCCTGCGACTGTTCGAGGAGGCGCTGCGCACCGGGATGCTCATTCACCCCGACGCGATGCGTCTTGTCACGGCCAATCTCGACATGATCGACGATGCGATGCGCGCGGATCGGGAGGCGAACCGCATTTTCCTCGATCTTCTGCTCAAGCATGGCAACCCCGAACGTGCCCTGCGCCGGATGAACGAACTCGGCGTTCTCGCCGCCTTCATTCCCGAATTCGAACCGATCGTGGCGATGATGCAATTCAACATGTATCACGCCTACACGGTCGACGAGCACACGATCCAGGTCATCTCGAATTTCAACGCCATCGAACAGGGAGAGCTTGACGAGGAACTCCCTGTCTCCGCGGATATTCTCAAGCGCAAGAGGCTAAACCGCAAGGTCCTCATGGTGGCGATGCTGTGCCACGACATCGGCAAGGGGCGCGATGTCGATCACTCGATCCTCGGGGCCCAGATCGCGCGCCGCGTGGCAGCCCGGCTGGGACTGAAACCCAAGGAGGTCGACACGGTCGAATGGCTGGTCCGCTATCACCTGCTGATGTCGGACATGGCCCAGAAACGCGACATCGCCGATCCGCGCACCGTGCGCGATTTCGCCAAGGCCGTCGGCAGCGTGGCCCGGCTTGATCTCCTGCTGTTGCTGACCGTCTGCGACATCCGCGGCGTCGGGCCAAAGACCTGGAACAACTGGAAGGCGGTGCTCCTGCGCGCGCTCTACCGTCAGACCCGGCTTGCCCTCGAAGAGGGGATCGAGGCGCTCTCGCGCGAAGTGCGCGGAACCGAAGCGAAAAAGAACCTGCGCGCGGCGCTCCCGGACTGGGACGCCAACGACCTCAAGCGCGAGACCAACCGCCACTACGACCCCTACTGGCAGGGCCTACATGTCACCGCCCATGTCGTCTTTGCCCGGTTGCTCAAGGACATCCAGGATGACGAGATCCGGATCGACCTTCACCCGGACGAGGATCGCGACGCCACCCGCGCCTGTTTCGCCATGGCCGACCATCCCGGTATTTTCAGCCGGATGTGCGGCGCGCTGGCCCTCGTCGGCGCGAATATCGTCGATGCCCGGACATTCACCACCAAGGATGGCTATGCCACGGCCGCCTTCTGGATCCAGGATTCCGCCGGCCACCCTTTCGAAGCCAGCAAGCTCAAGCGGCTCGAGGGCATGATCCACAAGACCCTCAAGGGCGAGATCATCGCTGCCGATGCGATGGCCGATCGCGACAAGTTCAAGACCCGCGAAAAGGCGTTCCGCGTGCCAACCTCGATCACCTTCGACAATGACGGCTCCGAGATCTACACCATCATCGAGGTCGACACCCGCGATCGCCCCGGCCTGCTGTTCGACCTGACCCGGACCATGGCCAATGCCAACATCTATATCGCCTCGGCGGTGATCGCGACCTATGGCGAACAGGTCGTGGACAGCTTCTATGTCAAGGACATGTTCGGGTTGAAACTGCACTCCGAAACCAAGCAGAAGGCGCTCGAGAAAAGGCTGCGCGCCGCCATCCAGACCGGCGTGGAACGTGCGCGCCAGCCCTGAAAGGCTGGACTTCGATACCGTCGAACCACCGCGTTTGCGTCATCAAGGACGGCGCCCGCGCGGTCGCTTCGTAATCCCTCATCGCCGGGATGGCCGCGCCCTGACCGCGCCGGACGGGTCTTTTTTCACCCGTTTTCCCCATGCTACATTCCCAACCGGCGCCGGGCAGGTTAGAACGCCCCAAAGAAGGGCCAGAGCAGATCATGAAACCCATCCGCCTTGTCTCCGGCTTTCTCACCGTGGGGTTCTGGACTCTTGCCTCGCGGATCCTCGGCTTCCTGCGCGAGGTCATGCTGCTGGCCCTGGTCGGGCCCGGGCCGGTGATGGATGCCTTCGTTGCCGCCTTTCGGCTGCCCAACATGTTCCGGCGCTTTTTCGCGGAAGGCGCTTTCAACGCCGCCTTTGTCCCGATGTTTGCCAAACGCTACGAAGCGGACGAAGCCCCAAGCGCATTTGCCAGCGAGGCCCTCAGCGGCCTGGCCTTCATCGTGTTTTCCCTGACGGCGCTTGCGATGATCTTCATGCCCGCGCTCGTCTGGGCCACGGCCGAAGGTTTCGCCGGGGATGAACGCTTTGACATGACCGTGGGATTCGGGCGGATCGTCTTTCCTTACATCCTGTTCATGTCACTCTCGGCGCTCTTTTCGGGCGTGCTCAATGCCACCGGGCGCTTTGCCATCGCAGCCGCGGCGCCGGTCCTGCTCAACATCTTCGTGATCTGCGCCATGGGGGCGGCCGCCCTGCTCGGACAGACCGTGATCCTCTGGCTGGTCTGGACCATTCCCTTTGCCGGGATCGCCCAGCTTGCACTGGTCTGGACCGCCGCGTCACGCGCGGGCGTGCGCATCCGCCCCGGGCGGCCCCGCTGGAGCCCCGACATGAAACATCTCGTCGCCGTGGCCATCCCCGCGGCGCTCAGTTCGGGCGTCATGCAGATCAACCTGCTCGTCGGACAGCAGGTCGCCTCGCGCTATGACGCCGCCGTCAGTTGGCTCTTCGCCGCCGACCGTCTCTATCAGCTTCCGCTCGGCGTCGTGGGAATTGCCGTGGGTATCGTCTTGTTGCCGGACCTCTCCCGGCGTCTGCGCAACGAGGACAGTGACGGCGCACGCCACGCCTTTTCCCGCGCCGGCGAGATCTCGCTGGCGCTCACCATACCCTCTGCGGTGGCGCTGGTCGTGATTCCCATGCCGCTTGTGTCGGTGCTGTTCGAGCGTGGTGCACAAACCAGCGATGACAGTGCCGCCATTGCCCTTGCGGTGGCCGTCTATGGCCTCGGCCTGCCGGCCTTCGTTCTGCAGAAGGTCCTGCAACCGCTCTATTTTGCGCGCGAGGACACCCGCACCCCCTTTCGCTTCGCGGTCTGGGCGATGGTGATCAACGCCGCGGTGGCGATCGGTCTGCACCCCTATATCGGCTGGATCGCCGCCGCGCTTGCCACCACGCTTGCCGGTTGGGCAATGGTCTGGCTCCTGGCACGTGGCGCACGCCCGATGGGCGATGTGGCGCGCTTCGATGACAGGTTCCGCCGCCGGATCTGGCGCATGTGTCTCGCCGCGGGGCTCATGGGCGCGGTTCTATGGGGCATGAACCTGCTACTGGGCCCGATGATCGTTGCGCCGGGCTGGCGCTATCTTGCGCTCCTCATCCTGATCGGCGCAGGCATCATCAGCTATTTCGGCCTGGGCCAGTTGATCGGCGCGTTCTCGCTGCGCGACTATCGTGAAGCCCTGCGCCGCAGGGGCTGATTCCCGCGCCCTCATGGATTGCATCCAGGTGGCGCCAATGAGTATTTTCCCCAAGAAAGACCCAGGGGAAAGATCACATGGCTTTCCCGGTTTTGCCCCTTGAACAGGAACAAAAAGTGATCAACTCTGTTGATTGAGCCCGTCCGGAGCCGACCATGCCTTATGCCCATTCCGACTCGTCCCAACCGATGATGCACGCCCCGGCCCCCGACCGGGAGATCCGCGAGAAACTCGAAGGCGGCAAGCCCTTTGTCATGCGGTCGACGTTCGAGCCTGCAGGCGATCAGCCCACGGCGATTGCGGAGCTGTCACAGGGCATTCTCGACAACGAACAGAACCAGGTTCTGCTGGGTGCAACCGGCACCGGCAAGACCTTCACCATGGCCAAGGTCATCGAGGCGACCCAGCGCCCGGCGATCATCCTGGCCCCGAACAAGACATTGGCGGCCCAGCTCTACGGCGAGTTCAAGGGCTTCTTTCCCGAGAACGCGGTCGAGTATTTCGTCTCCTACTACGACTATTACCAGCCCGAAGCCTATGTCCCGCGCAGCGACACCTATATCGAGAAGGAATCCCAGATCAACGAACAGATCGACCGGATGCGCCATTCGGCCACCCGCGCGCTGCTCGAACGGGACGACGTGATCATCGTGGCCTCGGTTTCCTGCATCTATGGCATCGGCAGCGTCGAAACCTATGGCGCGATGACCCAGGATCTCAAGGTGGGCAGCACCTATGACCAGCGCGCGGTGATCGCAGACCTGGTCGCCCAGCAATACCGCCGCAACGACCAGGCGTTCCAGCGCGGCAGCTTCCGGGTCCGCGGCGATTCGCTCGAGATCTTCCCGGCGCACCTCGAAGATCGCGCCTGGCGGCTCTCGTTCTTTGGCGAGGAGCTTGAATCCATCACCGAGTTCGACCCCCTGACCGGCGAAAAGACCGATCGCTTCGATCACATCCGGGTCTATGCCAATTCGCATTACGTGACGCCCAAACCCACGATGCAGCAGGCCATCCAGGGCATCAAGAAAGAGCTGCGCCAGCGGCTCGATCAGCTTGTCGGTGAGGGTAAGCTCCTCGAGGCCCAGCGCCTCGAACAGCGCACGAATTTCGACCTCGAAATGCTGGAGGCCACCGGCGTCTGCAACGGGATCGAAAACTATTCGCGCTACCTCACGGGCCGTGCCCCGGGCGAGCCGCCGCCCACGCTTTTCGAATTCATCCCCGACCATGCCATCGTCTTTGCCGATGAATCCCATGTCAGCGTGCCGCAAATCGGCGGCATGTACAAAGGCGACTACCGGCGCAAATTCACCCTGGCCGAGCACGGCTTCCGCCTGCCGTCCTGCATGGACAACCGCCCGCTGAAGTTCGAGGAATGGGACGCGATGCGCCCGCAATCCGTCTTCGTATCCGCCACCCCCGCAAAGTGGGAACTCGAACAGGCCGGCGGGGTCTATACCGAGCAGGTCATCCGCCCCACCGGCCTGCTCGATCCGCAGATCGAGATCCGCCCCGTCGAAACCCAGGTCGATGACCTGCTCGACGAGGTGCGGCGCGTGGCTCAAAGCGGCTATCGCGTCCTTTGCACCACGCTGACCAAGCGCATGGCCGAGGACCTGACCGAATACCTGCACGAACAGGGCATCCGGGTGCGCTACATGCATTCCGACATCGACACGATCGAAAGGATCGAGATCCTGCGCGACCTGCGGCTTGGCGCCTTCGACGTGCTGGTGGGCATCAACCTGCTGCGAGAGGGGCTCGACATCCCCGAATGTGGCCTCGTGGCCATTCTGGACGCGGACAAGGAAGGCTTCCTGCGCTCGGAAACCTCGCTCATCCAGACCGTCGGGCGCGCGGCGCGCAACGCCGAGGGCCGCGTCATCATGTATGCCGACCGCATCACCGGCAGCATGCAGCGCGCCATCGACGAGACCGAGCGCCGCCGCGCCAAGCAGATCGCCTATAACGAGGAACACGGCATCACTCCCGAAACCATCCGCAAGAATGTCGACGACGTGCTGGCAGGGCTTTACCCGGCCGACGTGGACATGAGCCGGGTCACGGCGAAGGTCGACAAACCGCTGCATGGCGCCAATCTCGAAAAGGTATTGGACGGCATGCGCGACGACATGCGCAAGGCCGCCGAAAACCTGGAATTCGAGGAAGCCGCCCGCCTGCGCGACGAGATCAAGCGGCTGGAGGCGGTGGATCTGGCCATCGCCGACGACCCGCTCGCGCGGCAATTCGCCGTGGAAAAGGCGTCGGACGCGGCCGTGGGCACGCGGGGGCGTTCGACGGCCGGGCGCGCTGGCCAGCGCGGGGGAAATGTCAAGCGCAAGGGGCGGTGAACCGCCGGATATCCGTGATCGCGACCACCATCATCTCAACGTCCCACCCAGGCATCCGCCGCATCAAACGCTTTTGCATCCACAGAAGGATTCTGGCGTTTCATCAAAGTGTTGCAACCGGATTTCAAGGTGAAACCGCACCGCTCTCGTCGATCTGATCCACAACCACGCCCAATACCCGGGCGCAATTGCCGCCCCACGCTCTGACCCGTCAGCGTAGCGCAGCTGTCTCAACAAGCTCGCTCAATCCATTGAGAATCCGTGCCAATTGCGCCCTGAGGCGCGTCGCCTTCTCCGCGTCCCAGGCCCAGGGCGCGGTCTCTTGCATGTAGGTGGATTGCGCCAATTCCATCTGGATCGCGTGAATTCCCGCCTCCGGGTCGCCATAATGGCGTGTTGTCCACCCACCGCGGAACCGTCCGTTGGTGATGCTGGAATAGCCACCGGCCGCGGCACAGATCTTTTCCACATATTTTTCCACAACCGGCGCGCAACTTGTGGACAGATTGGTGCCAATGTTGAAATCCGGCAAGGAACCATCGAAGAGTCTGGGGATAACTGACCGGATCGAGTGGCAATCGTAAAGCACCGCCACCCCATTTTTTGCCTTCACCCGCGCCAGTTCTGTGGATAAGGCCGCGTGATAGGGCGCATGATACACCTCGATACGCCGCGCGATCTCGGCCGCGTCGGGCGCGCAGCCCTCACGATGGATCGCTCGGCCGTCGAAATCGGTCAAGGGGCACAGATCGGTCGTGTTCTGCCCCGGATAGAGGCTTTGCCCGTCCGGCGGGCGGTTCACGTCGATGACATAGCGATGCTCGACTTGACGCACCATCGTAACATCGTCGCGCAAGCCACTGTAAAGGCGATCAATATGCCAATCCGTGTCGACCATCGCCAGACCCGTCTCGTTCAAGCCTTCGCGAATGTCCCCGGGCAATTCCGTGCCGGTATGCGGCAGGCCCAGGACAATCGGCCCCTCGCCACGCGTCACCTCGATCATCGTGCATCCTCCGCCGCGCGCAGGAAATCGCCCGCGCGCACCATTTCGGCCACCGTCTCGATCTCGCCGGCCATGAAGCGATCCGCGCCCAGCGGCGGCACCTCCTTGCGCAAGACCGCGATCACCCGTTGCAATGGCTCTGATGTTACCAAAGGCGCGCGCGCCTCGATCCCCTGCGCGGCGCAGAGCGCCTCGACAGCGTGAATCACATCGAGGTTCTCGACCATCCGGCCCAGCCGATAGGCCCCGTGGGCCGCCATGCTCACGTGATCCTCCTGGTTCGCCGATGTGGGCGTCGAATCCGTCACGCAGGGGTTGGCCAGGTGCTTGTTCTCGCTCATCAATGCCGCCGTCGTCACCTCCGCGATCATGAAGCCCGAGTTCAGCCCCGGATCGGGCGTGAGGAACGGCGGCAGATCATGGCTCAGCGTCGGATCGACCATCAGCGCCACCCGCCGCTGCGCGATCGCACCCATTTCCGAAAGGGCCAGCGCGATCATGTCGGCGGCCATGCCCACCGGCTCGGCGTGGAAGTTGCCGCCCGAGACGATCCGCCCCTCCCCCGCCAGAACCAGCGGGTTGTCGGTCACCGCGTTGGCCTCAATCTCGAGAATCCGCGCCGCCATATCGAGCACGTCCCACGCCGCTCCCACCACCTGCGGCTGACAACGGATGCAATAGGGGTCCTGCACGCGGCTGTCGCCCTCTCGGTGACTCTCTCGGATCTCGCTACCCGCCAGCAGCGCGCGCATCCGCGCGGCCACCTCGATCTGTCCGGGCTGGCCGCGCAGGGCATGGATTTCCGCCAGCAAGGGCGCGGTCGACCCCATGATCGCATCCGTCGACAACGACGCGATCACGATGGAATTTTCCGCCATCCGCCGCGCCCCGAAGAGGCCGGTCAGCGCGCAGGCGGTGGAAAACTGCGTCCCGTTGATCAGCGCCAGCCCCTCCTTGGGGCCAAGCACGATGGGCGTCAGCCCCGCCTTCTCCAGCGCCGCACCGCCCGGCATCCGCGCGCCTTCGTAAATCGCCTCGCCCGCGCCGATCATCACCGCCGCCATATGCGCGAGCGGCGCCAGGTCGCCCGAGGCGCCCACCGATCCCTGGTGCGGCACCACCGGGATGACCCCGCGCGCCAGCATCCCCTCGATCAATGCGATCACGTCCCAGCGCACGCCCGAGGCCCCACGCCCCAGCGACATGAGTTTGAGCACCATCATCAACCGCACCCGCGCCGGATCGAGCGGCGCACCGACGCCACAGCAATGCGAAAGGATCAGGTTGCGTTGCAGCGTCTCGGTATCCTCGGGCGCGATCTTGCGACTGGCCAGTTTGCCGAACCCGGTGTTCACGCCGTAGACCGGCGCCTCGGCCTGTGCCGCCTCGGCCACCATCGCCGCCGCCGCCTCGGCCGCGGGCCGCGCGCTTGCATCGAGCGTCACCGGCCTCTCCTCGCGCCACACCTCTTCGATCTGCGCAAGCGTCACGGAACCGGGTGTCAGGATCATCTCTCACCTCCGAAGATGCGCACATGAAGCGGGTTGAACCCGATTCGATAGGCCAGTTCCGCCGGCGTCTCCACGTCCCAGATCGCCAGGTCGGCGCGCAATCCGGGTGCAATTCGGCCCCGATCGGCAAGGCCCAGCGCCCGCGCCGCATGGGCCGTCACCCCCAGGAGCGCCTCTTCCGGGGTGAGACGAAACAGCGTGCAGCCCATGTTGAGCGTCAAGAGAAGCGAGCTGAGCGGCGACGAGCCCGGATTGCAATCCGTGGCCAGCGCCATCGGCACCCGATGGGCGCGGAATGCCGCGACCGGCGGCACCTGCGTCTCGCGGATGGTATAGAACGCCCCGGGCAGCAGAACCGCCACCGTGCCCGATTTCGCCAGAGCCGCGGCGTCCTCGTCCATGGCATATTCGACGTGATCCGCCGAGAGCGCCCCGTAACGCGCGGCAAGCTGCGTTCCGCCCATGTTGCAAAGCTGTTCGGCATGGAGTTTCACCGGCAGCTGAAGTTCACGCGCTACATCGAAAACGCGCGCGATCTGACTGGTATCAAAGGCTATTCCTTCACAGAACCCATCCACCGCATCGACCAGCCCCTCGGCCTTGGCCGCCCGCAGCGCCGGGATGCAGACCTCGTCGATATAGTCATCCGCCTGCGCTCCCGCGGGCACCGCATGGGCGCCGAGGAACGAGGTGCACACCTCGACCGCGCGCCGCCGCCCCAATTCCCGCGCCGCGCGCAGCATCCTCAACTCGGTCTCGTGGTCGAGCCCATAGCCCGACTTCACCTCGATCGTGGTCACACCCTCTCCGATCAGTGCATCGAGCCGCCCCAGCGCGCCGTCGATCAGCGCCGCGTCGCTCGCCGCCCGCGTCGCCGCCACGGTCGAGACGATCCCGCCCCCCTCGCGCGCGATCTGCTCGTAACTTGCACCCTCAAGGCGCAGCTCGAATTCCCGCGCCCGGTGGCCGCCGAACACGATATGGGTGTGACAGTCGATCAGCCCCGGCGTGACCAGCCGCCCCTCGGCACTCACCCGTTCCCAGCCGTCATAGTCCGGCGGCACCGTCCCCGCACCGGCCCAGGCGATCCACCCGTCGTCGATCACCACCGACCCGCCCTCGATCAGGCCATACCCGCCCTCCATCGTGGCAATCCGCGCGTCGCTCAGCACCCAGCCTGGCATATCTGTTGATTCCCGTTCTTGCCTCGCTTGATGGCTTTATGTATAGACATAATACCCCCGTCAAGAGGCCCAACCATGACCACGATCACCGCACGCCGCGCGCTTTTGCCCCAAGGATGGGCCGAGAACGTGGCCGTGACACTGGGCGCGGATGGTCGCATCGCCAAGGTGGAAACCGACGTTGTGGGCGGCGCGGGCCTTTTGCTGCCCGCGCCCGGCAACCTGCACAGCCACGCCTTTCAACGCGCCATGGCCGGCCTGACCGAGGCGCGCGGCCCCAGCGGGCGCGACAGTTTCTGGACATGGCGCCGGCTGATGTTCCACTTCCTCGACCGGCTCACCCCCGATCATGTCGAGGCGATCGCCGCGCAGGTCCAGATGGAAATGCTCGAAGCGGGCTATGCCGCGGTGGCCGAGTTCCACTATCTTCACCACCGCCCCGATGGCGGCGCCTATGACAACCCCGCCGAGATGTCCGCCCGCATCGCCGCAGCCGCCGAAGAGACCGGCATCGGCCTCACCCTCCTGCCCGTGCTCTATCAACAAGGCGGCTGCGACGGGCGCGCCCTTGGCGACGGCCAGCGCCGTTTCGGTACCGGAACGGATGATTTCGCCACACTGATGGATCACGCCGCGACGGCCCTCGCCCCACTGCCCGATGCGCGGCTTGGCATGGCGCCGCATTCGCTGCGCGCCGTCCCGCGCGACGTGCTGACGCTCGTGCCACAGATGACCGACGGCCCGCTGCACATGCATCTCGCCGAACAACAGGCCGAGGTCGAGCAGGTGCGAACCGCCTATGGCGCGCGGCCCGTGGAATGGGCGCTCGACAACCTGCCACTTGACGCCCGCTGGTGCCTCATCCACCTCACCCGGATGACCGACGATGAAACCGCCCGCCTCGCTCCTACCGGCGCCGTGGCCGGGCTCTGCCCGATCACCGAGGCCAACCTGGGCGACGGCATCTTCAACGCCACCGGCTGGCAGGCCCATGGCGGGGCCTTCGGCATCGGCAGCGATTCCAACGTTCTGATTTCGCTCGCACAGGAACTGCGCCAGCTCGAATACTCCCAACGCCTGCGCGACCGCGCCCGCGCCGTCCTGGCCGAAGATGACCGCTCCACCGGCCGCGTGCTCTTCGAGGACGCGGCCAAGAGCGCGGCCCGTGCCCTTGGCCGCGACGCGGGCGGGATCGCGCCGGGCATGCTGGCCGATCTCGTCATGCTCGACGACCGCAGCCCCGACATGGCCCACCGCCCGGGCGACACGATGCTCGATGCGTGGATCTTCGCGGGTGTGGGCGGGGTGCGCGATCTCTGGTCGGCGGGCCGCCATGTCGTCCAGGGCGGGCACCACATCGCCCGCGAGACCATCGCCGCCCGCTACGCCGACACCGTGCGCCAGTTGGAGGATACGCCATGACCCGTGCCACCCCCACCGGCTGGCAGGCCGTCCATGACGAGGCCCTGCGCCGCATCCAGACCCGCGAATGGCCCCCCGGCGCGCGCATCCCCGGAGAGGAGGATCTGGCGGCCGAACTGGGCTGTGCCCGCGCCACGGTGAACCGCGCGCTGCGCGAACTGGCCGAGGCCGGGCTGCTCGAACGCCGCCGCAAGGCCGGAACGCGGGTCGCCGAGACCCCGAACCGCCGCGCGCAGATGTCCATTTCGCGCATCGCCGAGGAGATCGAAACCCGCGGCGCGCGCCCCGGTTACGCGCTCATCGCCGCCGATGACGCACCGATGCCCCCCGCCCGCCGCCACGCGCTCGGGCTCGGCGCCGACACGCCCACCCGCCATGTCGAGGCGCTCCACCTCGCCGACGGGGCGCCTTATGTGCATGAAGACCGCTGGATCAGCCTTCTCGCCATGCCCGGCGCCGCCAACGCCGATTTCACCGTGATGAGCGCCAATGAATGGCTCTTGCGCCACGCACCCTTCTCGCATGGCACGCTCGATTATTCCGCCACGACCGCGGGCGACGCCGCGGCCCATCTGGGCTGTGACACCCAAACCCCTGTGATGGTGCTCGACCGTGCCACCTTCGGCCCCGACCATCCCATCACATGGGTCCGGCTCACCTATGCGCCGGGCTTTCACCTGCATATGAAGATCTGACCCAACCCCGACAGAGGAGCCCCCCATGCACCCGCTTTTGACCCAGCAACAGATCGACGATTACCAGACACGCGGCGTGACCGTCATTCGCGGACTTTTCAAGGACCACGTGGAAAAGCTCCGCGCCGGTGTCGAGGCGAACATGGCCACCCCCGGCCCCTATGCCTCGGAAAACGAGAAAGAGGGCGAGAGCGGCCGCTTCTTCGACGATTACTGCAACTGGCAGCGAATTCCCGAATTCGAGGCGGTGATCCGCGAAAGCCCCGCCGCCGAGGTCGCGGCAGAACTGATGGGCTCGCAAACGGTGCAGCTTTTCCACGATCACGTGCTGGTCAAGGAACCGGGCACGTCGCTCGCCACCCCGTGGCACACGGACGGGCCCTATTATTTCGTCGAAGGTCAGCAGAATGTCAGCTTCTGGGCGCCGCTCGATCCGGTGACAGAGGCCACGCTCAGGATGGTGCCCGGCTCGCATAAATGGGAAAAGCCGGTCCTGCCGATGCGCTGGGTCAAGGAAGAGGCGTATTTTCCCAATATCGAGGATTACATGCCCGTCCCCGACCCAGAGGCCGAAGGCATGGAGATCGCCGAATGGGAGATGGAGCCGGGCGACGCGGTGGCTTTCAACTACGGCATCCTGCACGGCGCGCGCGGCAACACGTCACCCACCCGCCGCCGGGCCTTCTCGCTCAGGCTGGTGGGCGACGATGCACGCTATGTCGAACGCCCGGGGCGCACCTCGCCGCCCTTTCCCGATCACGACATGCAACCGGGCCAGAAACTGCGCGAGGATTGGTTCCCGACGATCTTCCCAAGGTGATCCATAGCGTGTTGCGCCCAGGTGGACCCATGTATTCGCCGACGCCCAAAGAAAGGGCAGCGCCCGCCCATGGGGCGGGGCGGGCGCTGCCCGGGCTGCAAGCAGCCCGGGCGAAATGAATTCGATTGAGCGCAACATCCTCCAAGGGCGTACAAATCCCTTTCGCACTCAGACCTTTCGCTTGAGCAACTGCACAGAGTAATAGGACGACACCACCTCGTCCTTCTGGTTCAGGATCTCGTAGAAGAAGGTGGTCCGCCCCCGGTCGGGCCGCGATTTCGACGGCACGGATTTCACCACGCTCATCTTCACCCGCAAACTGTCGCCCGGCCGCACCGGAAGGTGCCAGCGCAGCTCGTCCAGCCCCGATGCCCCCATCGAGGCGTCGCGCCACACGCCCGAATTCAGGATCAGGTCAAAGGCCACGATCAGTGTCTGGAACCCGCTGGCGATGATCCCGTCATAGATCGTGTCGGCGGCCGCTTCCTTGTCGATATGGAAAGGCTGTGGATCGTATTTGCGGGCAAATTCGATGATTTCCTCTTCGCTCAAACTCTGGCTGCCCGTCTCGTGGGTGAACCCGACCGGCAATTCATCGAAATACATCTCGCATCCTCCTGTTCCTCGCCGCCAGCTTTGACCAAGGCCCGCGGCTGCTCAAGCCCCGGGCAATAAGCCGTTGCGTCACTTCGACCCCACCGGTAAGTAAAACCGACGCTTGGGAAAAAGGGGGCAAGGTCATGCCGGTGATCACGAATATCGACGACCTCAAGGTGCTCTATCGCCGCCGCACTCCGAAGATGTTCTACGACTATTGCGAGAGCGGAAGCTGGACCGAACAGACCTTCCGCGAGAACTCCTCCGATTTCGACGACATCTACCTGCGCCAGCGCGTCGCCGTGGACATGTCGAACCGCTCGACCTCTACGCAGATGATCGGACAGGACGTGGCGATGCCCGTGGCCCTTGCTCCCGTCGGCCTCACCGGGATGCAGCACGCCGATGGCGAGATCAAGGCCGCCCGCGCCGCCGAGGCGTTCGGCGTGCCCTTCACCCTCTCGACCATGTCGATCAACTCGATCGAGGATGTCGCCGCCGCCACCTCCAAACCCTTCTGGTTCCAGCTTTACACCATGAAGGACCAGGGCTTCGTCTCGTCCCTCATCCAGCGGGCGAAGGATGCGAATTGCTCGGCGCTCGTCATCACGCTCGACCTGCAAGTGCTGGGTCAGCGTCACAAGGACATCAAGAACGGCCTTTCCGCCCCGCCAAAGCCGACGCTGGCCAACATGATCGACCTCGCCACAAAGTGGCGCTGGTGCATGGGCATGATGAAGGCCACGCGCCGCAATTTCGGCAATATCGTGGGCCATGTCGAGGGCGTCTCCGATGCCGCCGACCTTGGCGCCTGGACGGCCGAGCAATTTGATCCGACGCTCGACTGGGACAGGGTCGCGAAGATCAAGGAAGAATGGGGCGGCAAGGTGATCCTCAAGGGCATCATCGACCCCGAGGACGCGAAAATGGCGCTTGAGGTCGGGGCCGACGCGATCGTGGTATCGAACCACGGCGGGCGACAACTTGATGGCGCGCTCTCCTCGATCCGCGCGCTTCCGGGCATCATGGATGCCGTGGGCGACGCCACCGAGGTCCATCTCGACAGCGGCATCCGCTCGGGCCAGGACGTCTTGAAGGCCGTCGCGATGGGCGCCAAGGGCACCTATATCGGCCGCGCCTTCGTCTATGGTCTCGGCGCGATGGGGCAGGCCGGAGTCACCAGGGCACTCGAGGTGATCCATAACGAGATGGATGTCTCGATGGCGCTGTGCGGGCATCGCCGCATCGAGGAAGTCAACCGCGACATCCTCCTGGTGCCCCAGGGGTTCGAGGGAAACTGGCAATAGGCGATGCAGATCTTCTTCAAGGAGAATCTCGCCTTCCTCGCCGTGCCGAAAACCGGCACCACCGCCTGGGAAATGGCCCTCAAGCGCCGCGCCGACATCGTGTTTTCAGGACGGCGCAAACACGCCAACGCGGCGTTCTTCCATCGCAAGCTGGCACCTTTCCTCGAAGACGCCTATGGCCTCACCCCCGAACGCATGGCGGTGATCCGCGACCCGCTCGACCAGGCGCGCTCGTGGTATCGCTACCGCCAACGCGACGCGCTCGAAGGCTCGAAATACTCGACCCGCGGGGTCAACTTCGACGCCTTCGCACGGGCCACGATCCAACCCGACCCGCCGCCTTTCGCCAATGTCGGGTCGCAGGGCGCCTTTCTGACCCTGAAAACCAGCCGCGAGATGCCGCTCCACCACCTTTTCGCCTACGAGGCGCAGGACGTGCTGCGCGGCTTTCTGGAAGAGCGGTTCGGCAGGCAGATCAAGCCCAGGACCTATAACGTCTCCCCCCGCATCGAGGCCGAGCTTTCGCCGGAAACCGAAGCCGCCTTCCGCAAGGCCCGCGCCCTCGACTACGAGCTGCACGCGCGGGTGATCGCCGCGGGCGGGCACCTGCAGCAACTGCTCGAAACCTGATCACCCTACCCCCGCGCGAACACCGCCCGGATCCGCGGCCAGTAAAGCTCGACCAGCACACAACCCGTCACCAGCACGATTGCCACCACCTGCAACCCGGTGGGCCATGACCCCAGGATCACGATCGCCAGCGCCGCCGCGATGATCGGCTTGAGGAAAAACAGGTAGGACGCCCGCGTGATGTCCGGCGCCACCGACAGACCGCCGAACCACATCGCTTGGGTAATCGTCGTGTTCCACAGCGCCAGGATGATCAGCGACCACGCCGCCAGCGCCGGTTTCTCGACGATCGTCACCGGGTTGACCCAGATGCCCCAGGCCGCGCCCACCAGCACCCAAAGCCCGACACCCCCGATCATCATGGTCAGCGCGATGATCTTCAAACCCCCGTGCCGCACCATGACCGGCTTGATCAGCACCGCGTAGAACGATCCCAGCGCGGCACAGCCCATGGCCAGCAACACCCCCGGAAGCGTCCCCGCCTCGCCCGCCAGCGTCATCAGCGCCCCGTCGGTCAGGAGGACCGCGATGCCCAGCACCGCCAGCCCCCCGGTCACCATCTTGACCGCCCCGGGATGCACACCGTTGATCACCCAGTTGGCCAGCCCCACGAAAATCGGGATCGTGGTCGTCACCGTCGCCACCTGGATGACCGTCGCGTAATCCAGCGCCCAGTGAAAAAAGAGATAGGTGACAGTCACCCCCATCAGCGACAGCCAGACAAGGCGCAGCCCCTCCTCGCGCAGCGGCGTGATGAGGTCACGGCTGTTGCGATTCGCAAGCGCCCAGAGGATCAGCCCGAACCCGCCCAGCAGGTAGCGCCAGACACTCGTCTCCGGCCCCGCCACGCCGCCCAGCTTGGCAAAGAATTCCGAACTCGCATGTCCCGCCACCCCGATCAGAACCGCCGGATAGGCCCATTTCTCGGGTATGTTCATGCCTCGATCTCCGCCCCGAACCCGGCCAGCGCCTTGGTCAGGCGCGCCGGCGCCTCCTGTGGCAGGAGGTGGCCTGCCTCTTCCCAGTCCTCGCGCCGCGCATCGGGCAGCGTGGCATAAAGCCGATCCACCACCTCGCGATCGAGGAATACCCGGTCCTGCAACCCGGTGATCACCAGCACCGGCAGGTCAAGCGCGCCATAGTCGATCTCCCAATTCGTCGCCGCCGCGTTGCGCATCAAGTTCATGTGCCCATGCTCGGACGGCAGCGGCGCATACTCGCCGCGCAGGAAATTGCCCCGCGCCTTTTCGGCGAACTCCCCGCTCACCAGCAGGGGGAACAGCGCATCGAGGAAGAGCCCCACGCCCCCATGCGCCACGATCTGCGCCATTGCGTGGTTGACCCAGTCGATCCGCGGCCCGATCTCGCGCAGCGTGTTGAGCAGGACAAGGCCCTTTGCCTTGGCCCCGTTCAGCACCGCCCGCGCCGCGTAAAGCCCGCCGATCGAAAGCCCCACGAGGATTGGCGCCTCGGGTTTCACCTCGTCCAATACCCGCTCAAGGTCCGACACGATCACCGCGTCGGTCAACTCCAGGTCGGGCGAAAAGGCCGACTCCGCCTGCCCCCGGAAATTCCAGCTCAGCGTGCCATACCCCGCCGCCCGCAGCGCCGGGGCCACCTCGGCCTCCCAGGCCTCGGTCGATCCGGTCAGCGCGTTGACGAACACGAATGTCGGCGCCCCTTCGCGGGTCGGCACATGGTGGATATGATAAAGCGTATCGTTTTCACCGATGGTCAGATGCATCTCTCTCTCCCTCGTATTGCACAAAGGCTAGGTCGCAATGCAATACTGCGCAAGCCACACCACACGCGCCAGCAGCGGGCGGGCTTGCCTGATCAGAACGCAATTGACCCCGGCGGGCCCGGGCAAGGCTCAGTTCGGGCGGAGCGACCCGCCCCCATCGGGCTGCCTTCGCGACCCGCCGGAGGCGCGCAGCCCGAGCAGCAGACGCCGCATCGGCCCGAAACGATGTGCCAGAACATGAAACACGACCGGCAAGCCGAAGCCTATGATCAGCCCGCTTGTGAAGCGCAGGAGACCTGCGTCGATCTCCAGCGCTTCGAAAAGCCTTCGCGCCAACGATGTGCCGAACGGGTGATAGAGGTAGATCGTGAAGGCCATCACCGCGATTCGATCGCACCAGGCGATCCTCGGCGTGGCCATGTAGAGCAAGATGATCGCCCCGGTACCGGCCAACAGGCTTTGCATATCCATCCGGTTGCGCGACAGGCTCCCGGTCTCCCAGTATACCTCGAGATTGAGCCAAAGCCCCGCCGCGAGCATAACGGCCGCGACCAGGGCCAGAAGCGCGCGCCATTCCGCCAACGCCGCGCCGTGGCGGATCAGTATCATCCCTATCAGAAAGCCGGGCGCGAGATAGACCGCCCGGGTCACTTCCAGCGCGCGGGGCGTATCAATCCCCAGATCGTGCCAAACCAGGTTGAGGATGCAGGCCGCGACCAGCAAGGGCACCGCCGCCCGGTAGCGCAGCGCCGCGTCCAGAACGCTGACCGTCAGGAACAGGATCAGCAGGGCCTGCAGGAACCAGAAATGCCCATAGGACATTGCAATGGCCTCGATGAGCGGGGCGCCGGTTGAAAACGCGCCGGAAAAGACCGTGTTGCCCAGGACCCAGAAGACCAGCGACGCGATCACGCCCGGCACAACCAGTCGCCGCCCCTTGCCGAGAGTGAAACCCACGATGCCGTCCAGCGAAAGTGGCCGCAGCGCGTAGACGGCGCCCGCGATGAAGGCAAACAGGGGCATCCGAACGTCCCTCAGAAGATCCGCCGCGAAGCGCCAGCCGGAACTGTCGGCGACCTCCATCCCGCCATCCGAATTGATCCCGATGACGTGATAGGCGACCAGAAGAACGGTCGCCAGGATACGCAAGGTGTCGATGTTCCATGTCGTTCCCATGTTCGCTGCCCCTGATGCTGTTCGCACGATTTTTCCGACGGGTTTTCCCGCGGGGACCATAAAGCGCATGCCATGGGTGGCAAACGGTGCGGCGGGTATTTGCCGTAATGCCGTTCCCGCCCGCGATTTGGCCGCGGGTCATCACCGCGTCAATGACCGGTTGTCCAGCGTCCGAGCAGCGTGTGCTGACCGTGGCATCGGGATGACCGGTGCGATCCCGCACCGCCCGCGCGCGCTGCGTTCACGATATTCAGGCCCGCGATCGCTGCAGTGCGGCGGTGCACGTCCGGCAGCCGGGCAGCAGCCGGGAATCACCCCCCGGTTTTCCGGCCCCGGCGGGCGTTAACCCCGGCGTTCTGCGGCGGTGCGGCATGGCCGCCGCGTGGCCATGAAAAAACCCCCGGCGCGCATGTCGCCGGGGGTTTTCCTGTTTTCTCACAATGGGTTGAGGCTTACTCGTCCCGGCTTTCCGGGGTTTCCACGAGCGTGTCGAACTCGTCTCCACCGATCACGTCATCCTCCGCCGGGGCCGCCAGCGCCGCCGCAGCCTCCGCTTCTTCACGCCGCGCCTCAATGACAACATTGTCACGCTGCTGCGCAATATGCCGTACCTTCTGCGTCGCCCCCCCAGTTCCCGCCGGGATCAATCGACCGACGATGACATTTTCCTTGAGTCCCACAAGCTTATCACGTTTGCCCTGCACCGATGCTTCGGTAAGAACACGCGTCGTTTCCTGGAAGGAGGCCGCCGAAATGAACGATCGGGTTTGCAGCGAGGCCTTGGTGATACCCAAAAGGATCGGTTCCCCGTGCGCCGGACGACCACCTTTGGCCTGGGCCTTGGCGTTGGCGACCTCGAGTTCCTGCTTGTCGACATGCTCTCCCTTGAGAAGCGTTGTTTCCCCACTATCGAGGATTTCCCACTTCTGGAGCATCTGCCGAACGATCACTTCGATGTGCTTGTCATTGATCTTCACGCCCTGCAGACGATAGACTTCCTGCACTTCGTTGATCATGTAATCCGCCAAGGCCTCGACACCCATGATCGACAGGATGTCATGCGGCGCAGGATTACCGTCCATGATGTAATCGCCCTTCTGGACATAGTCACCTTCCTGAACGGGGATATGCTTGCCCTTGGGCACCATGTATTCGACTGGTTCCATCGTCTCGTCGGCAGGCTCGATCGTGACGCGACGCTTGTTCTTGTAGTCGCGCCCATACCGGACATACCCATCTATTTCAGCGATGATGGCGTGATCCTTGGGCCGGCGCGCTTCGAACAATTCCGCCACCCGTGGCAGACCACCGGTAATGTCCTTGGTCTTGGCACCCTCTCGGGGAATCCGTGCAACGACATCACCTTCCAGAACCTGCTGTCCGTCTTCGACCGACAAGATCGCATCGACCGACATCGGATAGGTCACGGGATTGCCAGCATCGTTGCGAACCGGTTCGCCATCAGCATCCATGAGGATGATCTCGGGCTTGAGCTCATTGCCTTTTGGCGCAGCGCGCCAATCGGTCACGATCTTTTGCGTCATGCCGGTGGCATCATCCGTCTCGTCCCGGACCGAAACACCCGTGGTCAGGTCGACCAATTTGGCGGTCCCAGCCTTTTCGGCAATAATGGGCAACGTGTAGGGATCCCATTCAAAGAGCTTGTCGCCGCGCGAGATCCGGTCACCCTCCTTGACAAAGAGCTTGGAACCATAGCCCAGCTTGTGACTTGCACGCTCAATGCCGTCTTCACCACGGATGATCAACTTCATGTTGCGCCCCATCACGAGCGGCTCGCCCGACTGGTTCTCGAGGATCTGCGCGTTCTCGAATGCGATGATCCCTTCCTGGCTGGCCTCAAGGAACGATTGCTGACCGCCCTGTGCCACGCCACCGATATGGAAGGTCCGCATCGTGAGCTGAGTGCCCGGTTCCCCGATAGACTGCGCGGCAATGATACCCACCGCTTCGCCGACGTTGACCAATGTTCCGCGCGCAAGATCACGCCCGTAACACATGGCGCAAACCCCATCTTCGGCCTCACATGTAAGCGGGGAGCGAATGCGTGCCGATTGAACCCCTGCTTCCTCGACCATGTCCGCCAGGCGCTCGTCTATCAGCGTGTCCTTGGGCACGATGATCTCGTCCGTTCCCGGGACATGTATATCATCGACCGTGAAACGCCCGAGGATTCGTTCGCCAAGCGATGCAATGACCTCACCGTCGTTAACCGCAGGTTCTGCTGTGATCCCGTTTTCGGTGCCGCAGTCATGCTCCCGCACGATGCAGTCCTGTGCAACGTCAACCAGGCGCCGCGTCAGATAGCCCGAATTCGCCGTTTTCAGAGCGGTATCGGAAAGACCCTTTCGCGCGCCGTGGGTCGAGTTGAAATACTCGAGAACCGTCAGACCTTCCTTGAAGTTCGAGATGATCGGCGTTTCGATGATATCGCCGTTCGGCTTGGCCATAAGGCCACGCATTCCGCCCAACTGTTTCATCTGCGTGACAGACCCCCGGGCGCCCGAGTGGGCCATCATGTAAACCGAGTTCGGCTCTTGTTCAGCCCCGGCTCCGTCACGGTTCTCGGCCGAAATGGTCGCCATCATTGCGTCGGTGACTTTATCGTTACATTTCGACCATGCATCAACGACCTTGTTGTATTTTTCACCCTGAGTGATCAGGCCGTCCATGTATTGTTGTTCAAATTCCTTGACCTGCTCGCGTGCATCTTCAACGAGCGTCCATTTGCTGTCCGGAATGACCATGTCATCCTTGCCAAAGGAAATTCCGGCTCGGAACGCCTCGCGGAATCCCATGGTCATGATTTGATCGCAAAAAATGACGCTCTCTTTTTGACCACAATAGCGGTAGACCGAGTCGATGACCTGCTGCACTTCCTTCTTGCGCAGAAGCCTGTTGACCAGATCGAATGGCGCCTTGGCATTTACCGGCAACAGGGCGCCAAGACGAACCCGGCCCGGCGTCGTCTCGTAGCGCTTCATCACGGTTTCACCGGTTTCGGCATCCACTTGGGGGATGCGGGCCGTGATCTTGGCATGAAGATGCACCGCACCCGAGTCGAGTGCATATTGCACCTCATCGACGGAAGAGAAGACCATGCCTTCTCCCTTCATGCCCTCACGCTCGATCGTTGTGTAGTAGAGACCAAGGATCATGTCCTGCGACGGCACGATGATGGGGGCACCGTTTGCAGGTGAAAGCACGTTGTTCGTCGACATCATGAGGACGCGCGCTTCGAGCTGTGCTTCAAGCGAAAGCGGAACGTGGACAGCCATCTGGTCGCCGTCGAAATCTGCATTGAAGGCCGAGCAAACCAGCGGATGAAGCTGGATGGCCTTGCCTTCGATCAGGATCGGTTCAAACGCCTGAATGCCAAGACGGTGCAGCGTTGGCGCGCGGTTCAACATCACGGGATGTTCGCGAATGACCTCATCGAGAATGTCCCAAACCTCGGGACGCTCCTTCTCAACGAGCTTCTTGGCCTGTTTGACCGTACTGGACAGCCCCTTTGCCTCCAGCCGCGAGTAGATGAAAGGCTTGAAGAGTTCGAGCGCCATCTTCTTGGGCAACCCGCATTGATGAAGCTTCAACTCCGGACCTGTCACGATCACGGAACGGCCTGAAAAATCGACGCGTTTACCCAACAGGTTCTGGCGGAAGCGACCCTGCTTGCCCTTGAGCATATCCGAAAGCGATTTGAGTGGACGCTTGTTTGCGCCGGTGATGACCCGGCCGCGACGACCATTGTCAAACAGCGCATCAACCGATTCCTGCAGCATCCGCTTTTCGTTGCGCACGATGATATCGGGCGCGCGCAGTTCGATAAGCCGCTTGAGGCGATTGTTGCGGTTGATCACGCGGCGATAGAGGTCGTTCAGGTCTGAGGTGGCGAAACGGCCGCCATCAAGCGGCACAAGCGGACGCAACTCGGGTGGAATGACCGGGATGACCGTCATGATCATCCATTCCGGACGATTGCCGCTTTCAAGGAAGCTCTCGACGACTTTCAGACGCTTGATGATCTTCTTGGGCTTCAATTCACCGGTTGCCTCTGCCAATTCGGCCCGCAGGCGCTCGGCTTCGGACTCAAGGTCGATCTGAGCCAACATTTCCCGGATCGCCTCGGCCCCGATGTTGGCGGTGAACGCATCCATGCCGTAATGGTCCTGGGCGTCCATGAATTCTTCCTCGGTCAGCATCTGGCCGTAGGTAAGATCGGTCAGGCCCGGTTCGATCACCACGTAATTCTCGAAATAAAGCACGCGCTCCAGATCGCGCAGAGTCATGTCGAGCATCAGTCCGATCCTGCTGGGCAGGGACTTGAGGAACCAGATATGCGCCACGGGCGCAGCCAGTTCGATATGGCCCATGCGCTCGCGGCGCACTTTCTGAAGGGTCACCTCGACGCCGCATTTCTCGCAGACGACGCCACGATACTTCATGCGCTTATACTTGCCGCACAGGCATTCGTAGTCCTTGATCGGCCCGAAAATCCGGGCACAGAAAAGCCCGTCACGCTCAGGTTTGAAGGTCCGATAGTTGATCGTCTCGGGCTTCTTGATCTCGCCGTAGGACCAACTCAGAATCCGCTCGGGGCTGGCCAGTGAGACCTTGATTTCGTCAAAGACCTTCGTCGGGGTCAGCGGGTTGAACGGGTTGTTGGTCAGTTCCTGGTTCATTTTGATATCCTCATACGTGCGTTGGAAAGAGCGTGATTTTTCTACGAAAAATCCAATCCTTAATCCTCTTCCTCCGCATCCAGGAGTTCCATGTTGAGGCCGAGACCGCGGACTTCCTTCACGAGCACGTTGAAGCTCTCGGGTACACCGGCCTCGAAATTGTCCTCGCCCTTGACGATCGACTCGTAGACCTTGGTGCGGCCCGCCACGTCATCCGATTTCACCGTCAGCATCTCCTGCAGGGTGTAAGCGGCGCCGTAAGCCTCGAGCGCCCAGACCTCCATCTCCCCGAGACGCTGACCACCGAACTGCGCCTTGCCACCCAGCGGCTGCTGGGTAACGAGGCTGTAGGGGCCGGTGGAACGTGCGTGGATCTTCTCGTCAACAAGGTGGTGCAGCTTGAGCATGTATTTCACGCCAACTGTCACCGGTCGCGCGAATGCCTCGCCGGTACGACCGTCATAGACGATCGACTGCCCACTGGAATCGAGACCGGCCCGCACCAAGGCATCGTTGATGTTTTCTTCCCGGGCGCCGTCGAAGACTGGGGTCGCGATGTGCATGCCACCGGTGGCATTTCCAGCAACGCTGACCAATTCGTCTTCTTCCATCGCGGCGATGCCTTCCTCGTAAACATCATCTCCATAGGCATTGCGCATCGCATCGCGCAACGGGGTCATATCACCAGAGCGTCGATATTCAGCAAGGGCTGCATCAATCTTGGAACCCAGGGTCCGGCAAGCCCAGCCCATATGGGTCTCAAGGATCTGTCCGACATTCATCCGGCTTGGCACGCCAAGGGGATTGAGGCAGATATCGACCGTCGTCCCGTCGGCGAGGAACGGCATGTCTTCCATCGGGACAACCTTGGAAATGACGCCCTTGTTGCCGTGACGGCCGGCCATCTTGTCACCGGGCTGCAGCTTGCGCTTCACCGCGATGAACACCTTGACCATCTTCATCACCCCGGGCGGAAGGTCGTCGCCACGGCGCACCTTCTCGACCTTGTCCTCGAACCTCGCGTCGAGCATGCGCTTCTGCGCTTCGTATTGCTCATGCAGGGCTTCGACGATCTGGGCGTCCTTCTCGTCCTTCAAAGCCAACTGCCACCACTGGCCACGGGTCAGGGTTTCGAGGAGTTCCTCGGTGATCTCGGAATTCGCCTTGACGCCTTTCGGGCCTTTCACGGCAACCTTGCCAAGGATCAGCGACTTGAGGCGCGCGTAGATGTTGCGATCCAGAATGGCGAGTTCGTCGTCGCGGTCACGGGCCAGACGCTCGACCTCTTCACGTTCAATCTGAAGCGCACGTTCGTCCTTTTCCACGCCATGCCGGTTGAACACCCGCACTTCGACCACCGTGCCGAAATCGCCGGGTTTGACCCTGAGCGACGTATCGCGCACGTCGGATGCTTTTTCGCCAAAGATGGCACGAAGCAGCTTTTCCTCAGGCGTCATCGGGCTTTCACCTTTTGGCGTGATCTTGCCAACAAGAATGTCACCCGGCTCGACCTCTGCACCGATATAGACGATGCCCGCCTCATCGAGGTTGCGCAGCGCCTCTTCGCCGACATTCGGGATGTCTCGGGTTATCTCTTCCGGACCCAGCTTGGTATCCCGGGCCGCCACTTCGAATTCCTCGATATGGATCGACGTGAACACATCGTCGCGCACGATCCGCTCGGAGATAAGGATGGAGTCCTCATAGTTGTAACCGTTCCACGGCATGAAGGCCACGATCACGTTCCGTCCCACGGCCAACTCGCCCATATCGGTTGCAGGGCCATCGGCGATAACCTCGCCCGTCTGGACCGTATCACCCACCTTCACCAAGGGCCGCTGGTTGATACTGCTGTTCTGGTTGGAGCGCTGGAACTTGCGCATCCGATAGATATCAACACCGGCATCGCCAAGTGCCAGATCCTCGGTGGCGCGGATCACGATCCGCTGCGCATCCACCTGGTCGATGATCCCGGCCCGCCGCGCCGTGATGGCAGCACCCGAGTCGACGGCAACCTTGCCCTCGATCCCGGTCCCGACCAGCGGTGCCTCGGTCTTGATCAGAGGCAGGGCCTGCCGCATCATGTTGGCGCCCATGAGTGCGCGGTTTGCGTCGTCGTTTTCTAGGAATGGAATGAGCGAGGCGGCCACGGAAACGAGTTGTTTCGGACTCACGTCGATCAGGTCCACACTCTCGCGCGGGGCCAGTGTGTACTCACCCGCCTGCCGAGTGTTGACCATCTCGTTGATCAGCCGTCCTTCCTCATCAAGGGTCGCGTTGGCCTGTGCGATCACGTGACGCGCCTCTTCGGTGGCGGACATATAGACGACCTCGTCAGTCACCTGCGCGTCAACCACCCGGCGATAGGCCGTTTCGATGAAGCCGTATTTGTTGACCCGCGCAAATGTCGCAAGACTGTTGATGAGGCCAATGTTCTGACCTTCCGGCGTTTCGATCGGGCACATCCGGCCATAGTGGGTCGGGTGAACGTCGCGCACTTCAAAGCCCGCACGCTCACGGGTCAGCCCCCCCGGGCCGAGCGCCGAAAGGCGGCGCTTGTGAGTGACTTCCGAAAGCGGGTTGGTCTGATCCATGAATTGTGAGAGTTGCGACGAGCCGAAGAACTCGCGCACGGCGGCGGCCGCGGGCTTGGCATTGATCAGGTCCTGTGGCATGACCGTGTCGATCTCGACGCTGGACATACGTTCCTTGATCGCGCGTTCCATACGCAGAAGGCCCACGCGATACTGGTTCTCCATCAATTCGCCGACTGACCGCACCCGGCGATTGCCGAGGTGGTCGATGTCGTCGATATCGCCCTTGCCATCACGCAATTCTGTCAACGCCTTGATACAGGCAACGATATCCTCGCGGTCAAGTGTCCGCTGCGTGTCCGGCTTGTCGAGAGCGAGACGCATGTTCATCTTCACCCGGCCGACAGCGGAAAGGTCGTATCGCTCGCTGTCGAAAAACAACGTGTCGAACAGGGCCGATGCGGCCTCTTCGGTCGGCGGCTCTCCCGGGCGCATCACGCGATAGATGTCCATGAGCGCGGATTCACGGTTCATGTTCTTGTCCATCGCCATGGTGTTGCGAATGTACGAGCCGACATTGATGTTATCGATGTCGAGCACCGGAATCTCCGAGATACCGGCATCCAGCAATTCCTTCAGAGTGCCGCCGATGATCTCGCCATCCTTGTCACGCTCGAGGGTCAGCTCATCCCCGGCCTCGACATAGATCGCGCCGTTTTCCTCGTTGATGATGTCCTTGGCAACGAACTTTCCGACGATGTTCTCGAACGGCACGAGGAGATCGGTGATCGCGCCCTCGTCAATGATCTTCTTGACCGCGCGTGGCGTCACCTTCTTGCCGGCTTCGGCGATGATCTCACCCGTCTTGGCATCGACCAGATCGAAGGGCGGCCGGGTCCCGCGCACACGTTCCGGGAAGAACTTGGTGACCCACCCGTTGTCCTTCTTTCGAAGCTTGTAGGTGATCGTGTCATAATAGGCATCCATGATCGCCTCCTGATCCATGCCGAGGGCATAGAGCAGGGTCGTCACCGGCAGTTTCCGGCGGCGGTCAATCCGCGCATAAACGACGTCCTTGGCATCGAATTCGAAGTCCAGCCACGAGCCACGATAGGGAATGATACGGCAGGCAAAGAGCAACTTGCCCGACGAATGGGTCTTGCCCTTGTCGTGATCAAAGAACACACCGGGCGACCGATGCATCTGGGACACGATGACACGTTCTGTCCCGTTCACGACGAACGTGCCGTTCGGGGTCATGAGCGGCATATCGCCCATGAAAACATCCTGTTCCTTGATGTCTTTCACGCTGCGCGCGCCGGTATCCTCGTTCACATCGAAGACGATGAGCCGCAGCGTCACCTTGAGCGGCGCACTGTAGGTCATGTCCCGCTGCATGCATTCCTCGACATCGTATTTCGGCTGTTCAAGTTGGTAATCAACAAACTCTAGAAGCGAGCTCTCGTGGAAATCCTTGATCGGGAAGACCGACTGGAATACGCCTTTGATGCCCTCGCCATCCTGCGGGATCTCCTGATCACCGGATTTCAGGAACAGATCGTAAGAGCTTTTCTGCACTTCGATCAAGTTCGGCATTTCCAGGACTTCACGGATCTTGCCGTAATACTTGCGCAAACGTTTCTGGCCAAGGAAGGTTTGTGCCATGAGCGATGTCACCTTTCGTTTCTCGCAGGGAAGCACACCGTCGGGCCACGGCGGCCTGTCCATCAGAGATGGCTGGTTCGGATCAATTCATGGCCACCGACCCAAGGTGACCTCCCGATCCGTGAACCAGACCTTAGAAAACGCCCCGAACAGGGCACTTGCTAAGACAGGTTCGGCTGGACCCGGCGTCACCGGGTCCAGCCTCGAAATCCCCCGGACTCCCGGACGATAAGGATTACTTGAGTTCGACTTCCGCGCCAGCCGCTTCCAGCTTGCCCTTGATGTCCTCGGCCTCATCTTTCGAGACTTGCTCCTTGACGGCCTTGCCACCGGCTTCGACCAGTTCCTTGGCTTCCTTGAGGCCAAGACCCGTGATCGCGCGCACTTCCTTGATGACATTGATTTTCGAGGCGCCGGGGCTGACGAGGATAACGTCAAACTCGGTTTGCTCTTCTTCAGCCGCACCACCGGCGTCGCCGCCAGCAGGCCCGGCCATCATGACCGCGCCACCGGCTGCGGGCTCGATGCCGTACTCGTCTTTCAGGATGGTTTTCAGTTCTTGTGCTTCGAGAAGCGTCAATCCGACGATCTCTTCTGCCAGTTTCTTCAGATCAGCCATTTTACTTGCTTTCCGTTCTTTGGTTTGTGTTCCAACGTGCGAGGTGACACTCCACGCCAGTCATGAGGTTGCTCACGCGGCCTTCTCTTCGATAGTCGAGAGAATGGAAGCGATATTCGAAGCAGGGGCGCCAATGGCACCGGCAATGTTCGAAGCGGGTGCGCCAATCATGCCCGCAATCGTCGCGATAAGCTCATCGCGCGAAGGCATTTTCGACACGGCTTCGACACCGGCCCGGTCGAGCGCGTTCTCACCCATTGCCCCGCCAAGAATCTCGAAATTCTTGTTATCCTTGGCGAAATCCTCAGCGACCTTGGCAGCTGCCACAGGGTCTTCCGAATAGGTCAGAACGGTCATGCCCGTGAGGTATTCGGCCACGCTTGCGCAGGGCTTGCCCTCAAGGGCGATCTTGGCGAGCCTGTTCTTGGCGACACGGACCGACGACTCGGCCGCGCGGGCGCGGGCACGAAGATCCTGCATCTCGGCAACCGTGAGACCGGCGTAGTGGGCAACCACTACGACGCCAGAGCTTTCGAAGATCTGGCCGAGTTCCTCGACCACTTTCTCTTTCTGGGCTCTATCCACAGTTTCACTCCAGTTATGGAAGGCTTTCAAGACCCTCCGGCTCGTGTTTCACCGGGCCAAAACCCGGCAATCGGGTCCTTACGGGTCCGTTCCAAGTCGCCCCGGGACGCGGCCACGCAGGCCACCCGAAGAAATCTGGTCTTTCCCGTCTCAGGCAGGATTTATTGCTATTGCAACCCACCGTCTCGGACGAATCGACAGGCCGCCACGACGGAATCGGGCGACCTGACGACGGGCTGTTTAGAGGGAAATTCCGGCAGGGGCAAGAGGTCACATCCAATTATCGCTCGAATGGCCCGACCTCGTTCTTCATCGGCAATGAAGAACGAAAAAAGGCAGTACAGGGGCCGCCTTTCTCAATCGGTCTTTCAGCCGGATCAATTCCCGGTCGCGCTGTCCACATCTACGGAAACGCCTGGGCTCATGGTCGAAGAAACCGCGATCTTTTTCATGTAAGACCCCTTCGCACCTGCCGGTTTGGCCTTCGCGACAGCATCGATGAAGGCTCGGATGTTCTCCACCAGCTTGGCCTCGTCAAAGCTGAGTTTACCGACCCCGGCATGCACGATGCCGGCCTTTTCGGCCTTGAACTGGACCTGGCCACCCTTGGCGGATTTCACCGCTTCGGCCACGTCCATCGTAACCGTTCCGACCTTCGGGTTCGGCATCAGGTTGCGCGGGCCCAGCACCTTGCCCAGGCGACCGACGATCGGCATCATGTCGGGCGTGGCGATACAGCGATCAAACTCAATCTTGCCACCCTGAATCGTCTCCATCAGGTCCTCGGCCCCCACGATGTCCGCACCGGCCTCCTTGGCCTCGTCGGCCTTGGGGCCGCGGGCGAAGACTGCAACGCGCACATCCTTGCCAGTGCCATTCGGCAAACCGACGACACCACGCACCATTTGATCGGCATGGCGCGGATCGACGCCCAGATTCATCGCGACCTCGACCGTTTCATCGAACTTAACCGAAGCGTTTGCCTTGATCAGCGCGACGGCTTCCTCGACCGTGACATTCTCCTTGCCGGCGAATGCCTCACGGGCGGCTTTCATGCGTTTTCCGAGTTTTGCCATCTTACTTCACCTCGATGCCCATGGAGTTGGCCGAACCAACAATGATCTTCATCGCGGCTTCGATATCGGTCGCGTTGAGGTCTTTCATCTTTGCCTCGGCGATCTCGCGCACCTGCTTGACCGTCACGGTGCCCACCGTCTCACGCGAGGGGGTCTTGGCACCGGATTTCAGCTTGGCGGCCTTTTTCAGGTAATAGGACGCCGGGGGCGTCTTGATGTCCATGGAAAAGGACTTGTCCTGATAATAGGTGATCACGGTAGGACATGGTGCGCCAGGCTCCATGTCTGCAGTCTTGGCATTGAACGCCTTGCAGAATTCCATGATGTTGATACCGCGCTGACCCAGCGCCGGACCGACCGGCGGAGAGGGGTTCGCTTGTCCGGCGGGGACCTGAAGCTTCATGGTCCCGGCAAGTTTCTTGGCCATTGGCCTTTCTCCTTTTCAACGCCCCACGAACGCGTTCGCGGAGCTTATTGCGTTGCGTGGTCCGGTTTGCACGGCGCGCCGCGCTCGCCTCCCACGTATGAGCGGGGCCAACCCCCGCAAGACAGACACATGTCTGCCGTCGCGCCGGTCAGCCTTGTTTGGTGACCTGCGTGAATTCCAGCTCGACCGGCGTTTCCCGGCCAAAGATCGACACCGTCACCTTGAGGCGCTGGTTGTCATCGTCCACTTCCTCGACCATTCCGTCGAAATCCTCGAACGGACCGTCATTGACTTTGACCTTCTCGCCTACCTCGAAGGAAATGAGCGTCCGCGGCGCCTCTTCGCCTTCGGCGACGCGGCCCAGGATCGCCTCGACCTCCGCATCCCGCATCGGCATCGGGCGGCCCTGGGGACCAAGAAAGCCGGTGACACGGTTGATGCCGTTGATCAGGTGATAGCCCTTGTCGGACATTTCCATGTGCACGAGCACATAACCCGGCATGAAGCGGCGCTCGGCTGTCACCTTCTTGCCCCGGCGCACCTCGATCACCTCTTCGGTGGGCACCAGAACCTCGTCGATCTGGTCCTCAAGCCCCTCTTCGGCAACAAGCTGCCTGATCTGCTCGGCGATCTTCTTTTCGAAATTCGAAAGGACGCTAACCGAATACCACCGTTTCGCCATCTGCGTTTCGATCCTGTCTCTCGCCGACGGAGCCGCCGATCATATTTCACGATGCGCGGATTGATCCACGCGGTTCCCGCAACAAAAGTCGGCGTGCAACACGAATCGCAGCACGCCATGTAAGGGAATGAGAGGTCACCTACCCCCATGCCCCCTTGATTTCAAGTGCCGTTCAGGGATTTTGTTCCCGGCGCCAACCGCACTCTAATCAGGTGCCAAACACCCCATGCGCCGGGCTTGACCTCCGTTTCGGCCGAAACCAGGCCTTATCCAAAGAAGTTCAAGATACCCTGCAATCCACTGCGGATGAGCAAATCGACCAGAGCAAAGAAAACCGCCGTCAATGCCGCCATGATGAAGACCATAACGGTCGTCAGGGCCACCTCACGGCGTGTCGGCCACACTACCTTGGCGACCTCGGCGCGAACCTGCTGAATGAACTGAAGAGGGTTGGTGCGGGCCATGACGATTTCTTTCCTGACTGTCCGCGCGTCACATACGCGGCTGCGCGGTTGAATTCAACCCCGATGGCGGCGTTGCGACAGTATCAAGTGGCATCAGCCCGGACCGTCCCTTGACGCGCCTCCGAAATGGCCCGGATCACGCTCCCGCTCTGCGGCAAGGCGATCAAAGGGATCGGGGCGGCCTTCGAGGTCTGCGTCGGTCTGCGCTGTCGCACCGAACTGCGGCACGTCGACTCCGCCGCGCCACTTCTCCGGCAGTTTCTGCACCAATCGCGAGAGTTGCCGTGAACCGGCTTGCGCCCGTTTCCTTACGAGTTCTGCCTTGTCGGGAAACCTCGCCGCAAAGCGGCGTTTGAGCGGCTCGAACAATTCCGCCAGCCGGTCTGAACCGACCGTAAGATAGACAATCAACGCGACCCAAATGGTGAGGAAAATAAGCCCGGGAATGAGCCAAGGCCGCCACCAGAAGACCCCGGCCACGACGAGCGCAATCGCCATCTTGCGATTGAAAAGCCACCTGCGGGCGAGAAAACGAAGGCTCAGCCGGTCTAGCCCGGATTGCGATTCACGTTCGGTGTCGTGGGCCGCGCCGGTTGGGACGTCAGCCCCAGCGACCTGAGGTTCGAGTTCGGGCAATGCCGCGCGTCCGAACGTTCGTGCCCCTCCGGCAAAGCGCCGCACTTCAGACGGCGCCTCGCCCCTGTTTTCAGACCTTGCATGCAGGTGCGCGCCGGAAGGCGGGGCACCCAGATCATCCAAAGGCGACACATGCGCTGCCATGACCGATCTCACAGCGCTGAGCGTTGGATCGTCCTGTTCAACGGACAGCGATTGCTGGAGCCTGGCTTCTTTATTCACTTTCTGCGGTTCCGTCATTGTCAGGATCACCCATGACGCCCCCACCGCAAGTGGCTTTTTTCCGGTATGTCCATGTTATTTTGATGGCCGAAAAAAGGCGGAAATAGGGCGCCTTGAGGGATTTCCGTCACAGCAAGGACAGCAAAGGCTCAAGGCCGATTCCAGTCAACCATCATGAAATGGAATAGTGGCAGGGGCAGCAGGGCTCGAACCCGCGACCTACGGTTTTGGAGACCGTCGCTCTACCAGCTGAGCTATACCCCTAAGGCCGAAACCGGATTTACGAAACACGCGTTCGCATTGCAAGGCCGAATTGCCATTCAGCCTTGCTCCGGCCGCAAACATTCGGAGACATGGCGCAGGCGCGCAAGGTCACGACCACAGATCGCCGACTCTTCGGCGCATATCGTCTCGATCGGCCAGTCCCACCAGGCGATCTGCTCAAGGGCTTCTATGGTCTGCTCGTCGAAACGTCGCCGCGTGACGCGACCCGGATTGCCCGTGACTATGCAATAGGGCGGAATCACACCGGAGACAACGGCCCCCGCGCCAATGATGCAACCATCGCCGATCCGCGCGCCCGGCAGGAACCGCGCCCCGTGGCCGATCCAGATATCATTGCCAAGGATCGTATCCGGCCCCGGTCCGGGCATCGAAGCCGCACCCACGAAATCACGATGAAAGATGGCAAAGGGAAAGCTCGAAAACCCGTCATGGCGATGGTTTGCCGACGCGGTGATGAACAATACCCCGTCCGCGATCTGGCAGAACCTGCCGATCACCAGCTTTTCGGGTGAAAACTCATAGAGATAGGGCGCGAGATGCGCGGCCCAGTCCTCGGGCGGCTCTTGTGCACTGGCATAGCTGTAATCTCCCACCTCGATCCGGGGGTGAGCAAGTGCGGGTTTGAGGAACACTGTGCCGCGATGCGGGCTGCCATCGGGCAGCAGAACAGGGTGAAGTGTGTCAGGCAAAGGAAATGCAGGCATGATGGCTCCTGACTGAGGCATGTGTTTCCAGGTTCAGGTCGCCGGTTCGTTCATCCCATCCTCCATTGCCATGCCTCCCCGTCTCCACGATCCGGGCCCGAACGAAAAGGGCCGCCCCTCAGGGGGCGACCCGAAACGTCAGCTTGCAAGACCGCAAGTCACTCGATGATCTTGCTGACGACGCCTGCGCCGACGGTGCGGCCGCCTTCGCGGATGGCAAAGCGCAGGCCGTCTTCCATGGCGATCGGGGCGATCAGTT
>HLSNC_1000188_pt1 | contig 71721 bp, 67 predicted proteins | sample HotLakmetagenome_2_FD_14041 | JGI IMG/M metagenome (IMG submission 14041)
ACAGGGGTTCGCCGCATCAACAGCGACCATGTATAATCGTCCAACTCAGAATTTCCCTATGTGAATCAACCAAAACGGTCACTGCAAAATCCCATGGAAAAAACCTACCAGCCAGAAAACATCGAGCGCCAGTGGTACGAAAACTGGGAAGCCAAAGGCTACTTCCGCCCCAGCGGAGAGGGTGAGTCCTACAGCATCGCCATCCCGCCGCCCAACGTCACCGGCAGCCTGCACATGGGCCATGCGTTCCAGCACACCATCATGGACACCCTCACCCGCTACAAGCGCATGCAGGGCCGTAACGCACTGTGGACCGTCGGCACCGACCATGCCGGCATCGCCACCCAGATGGTCGTCGAACGCAAACTGGCGGCTGAAGAAGACAAAACCCGCCACGATCTGGGCCGGGGCGAATTCATCAAACGCATCTGGGACTGGAAAGAACACTCCGGCGGCACCATCACCCGCCAGATTCGCCGTCTCGGCAACTCCGTGGACTGGGACAACGAACGATTCACCATGGACGACGGCTTCTACAAAGCCGTACAGGAAGTCTTCATCCGCCTGTACGAAGACGGCCTGGTCTACCGTGGCAAGCGACTGGTGAACTGGGACCCGAAGCTGCACACCGCCATTTCTGACCTGGAAGTCGAGAACAAAGAAGAAAAGGGCTATTTCTGGCACCTGCGTTACCCGCTCGCCGACGGCGCGAAAACCAAAGAGGGTAAAGACTACGTCGTCGTCGCCACCACTCGCCCGGAAACCCTGCTTGGCGACACCGCGGTCGCCGTCCACCCGGAAGACGAGCGCTACCAGCATCTGATTGGTAAGCACGTGCTGCTGCCACTGGTTAACCGCAGAATCCCGATTGTGGCCGACCACCACGCCGATCCCGAAAAGGGCTCCGGCTGCGTGAAGATTACCCCGGCCCACGATTTTAACGACTACGCCGTGGGTAAGCGCAATCAGCTGCCCATGATCAACGTGCTGACCCAGGACGCGAACATCCGGGCCAGCGCCGAAGTGTTCAACTCCGACGGCACCGAAAATACCGACATCGACGCCTCCCTGCCCGCCGCTTACGCTGGCCTGACCCGCGAAGCCGGCCGCAAGCAGATTGTTGCCGACATGGAAGCCGCCGGTCTGGTACAGCAGGTCGAAGACCATGTGCTGAGCGTGCCCCGGGGTGACCGCTCCGGCCTGATCATCGAACCCATGCTCACCGATCAATGGTTCGCCGATGCCAAGACCCTGGCCAAGCCAGCCATCGAAGCGGTAGAAGACGGCCGCATCCAGTTTGTGCCCAAACAGTACGAGAACATGTACTTCTCCTGGATGCGCGATATCCAGGACTGGTGTATTTCCCGCCAGCTGTGGTGGGGCCACCGGATTCCGGCCTGGTACGACGCCGAAGGCAACATCTACGTCGGCCGCAACGAAGACGAAGTGCGTCAGAAGCACAGCCTGCCGACCGATCTGGAACTGAAGCAGGACGACGACGTGCTGGACACCTGGTTCAGCTCTGCCCTGTGGACCTTCGGCACCCTGGGTTGGCCGGAAATCACCGAACGCCTGAAAACCTTCCACCCCACCGACGTGCTGGTCACCGGTTTTGACATCATCTTTTTCTGGGTTGCCCGGATGATCATGATGACCATGCACTTCATGAAGAACGAAGACGGCACTCCGCAAGTACCGTTCAAAACCGTATACGTAACGGGCCTGATCCGGGACGAGCACGGCGACAAGATGTCCAAATCCAAGGGCAACGTCATCGACCCGCTCGACATGATCGACGGCATCAGCCTACCAGAGCTGCTGGAGAAGCGTACCGGCAACCTGATGCAGCCGAAACTGGCCGAGAAAATCGGCAAGCGTACCCAGAAGGAATTCCCGGAAGGCATTGCCGCCCACGGTACCGACGCCCTGCGCTTCACTCTGGCAGCCATGGCCACCACCGGCCGTGACATCAACTGGGACATGAAGCGCCTGGAAGGCTACCGCAACTTCTGCAACAAGCTGTGGAACGCCGCCCGCTATGTGCTGATGAACACCGAAGGCGAAGATTGTGGCGTCAACGCCGAGCCGGTAACGCTGTCTCTGGCCGACCGCTGGATCATCAGCGAACTGCAGCACTGCGAGCAGGAAGTGATTCGTCACCTGGAGCAGTACCGCTTCGACTTGGCCGCCTACGCCCTGTACGAGTTCATCTGGAACGAGTACTGCGACTGGTATCTGGAGCTGTCCAAGCCAGCCCTGAGTGACGAAGGCGCCAGCGCTGACGCCAAGCGCGGCACTCGCCGCACACTGGTGCGGGTATTGGAAGCGGTATTGCGCCTGGCGCACCCGATGATGCCGTACATCACCGAAGAAATCTGGCAGCGCATTGCGCCCCTGGCCGGCAAGAGTGGCGACAGCATCATGCTGCAGCCCTTCCCGCAACCGGATGAGAGCAAACAGGATGCCGCCGTGGCCGCCGATATCGAATGGCTCAAAGGCGTGATCGTGGCTGTGCGTAATATCCGGGGCGAGATGAACATCTCACCGGGCAAGCAGGTGCCGGTCATGCTTAAAGGTGGCAACAGCGAAGATGAGCGCCGCCTGAACGCCAACCGTCAGTTCCTGATGTCGCTGGCCAAGCTGGAAAAACTGGAATGGTTTGAAGGCGACAAGGCCCCCATGAGCGCCACCCAGCTGGTGGGCGAAATGGAAGTGCTGGTGCCCATGGCCGGCCTGATCGACAAAGACGCCGAGCTCAAGCGCCTGGACAAGGAGCTGGACCGCCTGCAGAAGGAAATCGACCGGGTGGAGGGCAAGCTGAACAACGAAAAGTTCACGGCTAAAGCGCCTGCCGACGTGGTCGAGAAAGAGAAAGACAAGCTGCAGGATGCTCAGGGCAGCCTGCAACGCCTGAGTACACAGCGAGCTGAAATCGAGGCCATGTAAGGCATGATCGCCATTCTGGGCGCCGGCTCCATGGGCCGGCTGTGGGCCGCTGCACTACCTGCCGGGCAAGTAGCGTTTGTGCCCCGCCCGGCGCAGCCCGGAGGGCAATTATCCTACCGGTTCCGGCCTTTTCACGGGCCGGAATACCCGGTCCGCATTCCCTGGCTCATGCCCTCCCATCGCCCCAGCCTGCTGCTGGTCGCCACCAAAGCCGGTGATAGCTTACCGGCGCTGGCGAATACGCTACCGGTATTGCCCGCCGATACCCCAATTGTGCTGCTCCAGAATGGCCTCGGCAGCCAGCAACAAGTCGCTGAACGATGGCCGGACCGTCCGGTTCTGGCCGCAACCACAACAGAGGGTGCCAACCGCCCGGAGGCGGATCTCACCGTCCATGCCGGTCAGGGTGAAACCCGGGTTGGTGCACTCAACGCTGCGGCCCAAAACCACGTGACCGAGGTGGTGCGCGCACTCGCCGCAAGTGGCCTGACCGTTCACGCCGAGCCCGATATCCTGGGCCCGCTCTGGCAGAAACTGGTGATCAACGCCGGCATCAACGCCTTTACCGCCATACTGAATTGCCCGAACGGGCAGATTCTGGAGCAGGCTTTTTATCAGCAGTGGATTGACCCCCTCTGCCGGGAGATAAGCCGCCTGCTCCGCGCGGCGGGCCAGCAGGAACAGACACCGGCAGCACTACGGCGGCAAATTGAAGCCGTCGCCCAAAAAACCGCCACCAACACCTCCTCCATGCGCGCAGACGTGCTGGCCGGGCGAAGCACCGAAATCGACTTTATCAATGGCTACCTGGTGCGCCTTGGCCGCCAGCTCGGAATCGAAACCCCGGTGAACCAAATGCTCACCGAACGGGTACAACAACTGAATTGATCATTTATCTACGGGAGTGCAAGCCATGGGCAACCGCCTATCCAAGATCTACACCCGAACAGGCGACGACGGTTCCACCGGCCTGGCCGACGGCAACCGCATTGCCAAGAACGCCCAGCGGGTGGAAGCCATGGGCACCGCCGATGAGCTGAACTGCCATATCGGCGTACTGATCGAAACCCTGCCCGCCGGCGATGCCTTGATTGAGTCTCTCCGCAGGATTCAGCACCATCTGTTCGACCTGGGCGGTGAATTTGCCATTCCCGGCAGCAAGGTTATTGGCGACGACCACATCAGCTGGCTGGAACAAACCCTGGATGAACACAACGAAGGCCTGCCAGCCCTCAAGAACTTCATCCTGCCTGGCGGCTGCTTGGCGGCCGCGCAATGCCATATGGCCCGCGCTGTATGCAGACGCGCCGAACGGGTGGTGGTTGCCCTGGGCCATGAAGATTCCATCAATACCGCTTCACGGCACTACCTGAACCGACTGTCGGACCTGTTGTTTGTGATCGCAAGGGTTCTGGCACGCCGGGATGGCAGCCAGGAAATTCTCTGGGAGCAAAAAAAATCCGGCCTCTAGGGGCCGGATTTTCCATTAACACCTGCCATCTCAGACTTTAAAAGCTTCCACAAGGCGCTGCAGTGACGCCGTCAGCTCTGACATCTGACGTGACGACGCCAGCGTCTCTTCGGCGTTCGATGCGGTGCTCTTGCCCAGCTCACCGATGCGCTCCACGTTGGCGTTGACGTTTTTGGCCACCGCGGACTGTTCTTCTGCTGCCTGAGCAATCTGATGGCTCATATCAACGATCTCTGAAATGCCGGCAGCGATTCGGTCCAGGGCCTCAGTCACTTCGCCAGATTTCTGTACCGTCTGCTCCGTCGCGTCGTGGCTGCTGGTCATGGCCGAGACGGCCTCTTTTACGCCACCCTGCAAGCGGGAAATCATTCCTTCAATTTCCTCGGTGGACTTATGAGTTCGCTGGGACAGCGAGCGCACCTCGTCCGCCACCACCGCAAAACCACGCCCCTGCTCACCGGCTCTGGCCGCTTCGATGGCCGCATTCAGAGCCAGCAGATTGGTTTGCTCGGCGATCGCTTTGATTTCAACCAGTACCTGGCTAATATTGGTGCTATCAGCACTGACCCGGTTGATGACTTCGACCGCACCGGCAATTTCAGCCGACAATCGGTTAATCGTATTAACGGTGTCTGCAACCACCTGACGGCCGCTTTCGGTGTTTCGTTCGGCATTGCCAGCGCTGTCGGCAACCCGATGCGCGCTTTCGGTAACCTCGTTCACGGCGCCAACCATCTGACCCATGGCCTCGTTAATCTGACCAGTCTCATCCATCTGGCGAACAACAGCTTCGCTGTTTGCGGCCGCCGTGTCATTCACCCTGACGGCCTGGCTACCAACATCCGCCGTTGTTGCACCCACCGAACGGATCAGCTCCGCTATCCGGTCCGTCATATTATTGAACTCGGTGGTCAGTTCACCTAACTCATCCCGATTGTTCAACTGAATGTGGGTGGTCATATCGCCCGCCGCCACACTGCGAGCAGCCGCACTGAAGCGATTGATGGCTGTCCTGACCGACATAAAAAAGCCGACGTAGAGGTACACCACCAAGACCATTACCGCCAGCAAGGCACCAATGATCAGGCGACGCTGGGCCGTCTCTCGATTCAGCCGCTGCTCCAGATTGCTCGCAACCACCTCAAAAAGGCCATCAGCCAAGGTATCGTAATGGCCCAACTGATTGACCACGGAAGAGTCGAACTCTTGCCAGGGCAATTCCAGTCGCATGGGTGTAATGATATTGGTATCAATCTGATCACGCAGAGCAAGCAGACTTTCATCCACCCGGGTCACAGCGCCACCCGCCTGGCTTGCCAGCCTTGGCGACGTTTCCAGCGCCACCGACAGCGACGGTGATAACAGGGAACTGCGGTTGGTCAGTTGATCGTAAATCTCATTAAGGATTTCGCTCAAGTTATAGCCAACCTGGCCATCCACCAATGCGAAAACCCCGTAAGACCGAGCCCGACCAACAACGGTTCGGGCCTCTGGGAGTGTGTTGCGCACAAGGCCCAACAACAACAGGTTTTCCCTTGACGCGTCCTGGCCAAGACCAGAAATTTCGATCGTCGCCGGCAATAACGCCAGCACCTTTTGAACAAACTCGTGGTAATACTTGAATTGCGGATCGATATTACCTTGATAGTTATCGTTTTCTTTCAGTGCTTCCCACTCTTCCTGCAATGCTTGCACCTGGTCATTCCAGGAACCGGAGGTGTCAAATGAGCGATCCTGACCCGCAAGGTCGGCCATTAAAGAGTCAATCTGACCGGCAGCAACCTGGGCTTTTTCGAGAAGTGCCTGCTCGTCTTTCAGGATGCCCGGCGCCTGATAATCCCGATAATCCATTGAGGCCGCCAGCAACTGGTCGACTTTTTGCAGTTCTGCCAAGCCCTCGATGCCACGGGTCATTGTCTGAACAGATTGGTTGAGGCTGGAAATAACGAGCCACGACAGGACGATGATCGGTCCAAGAAACAAAATACTGATGAGGCTGAACTTGTAAACCATGGGCAGCCGGTTCATCAGGGAAATCGCTGGATTGATCAGATAATTCACGGTGCCCCTCTCGCGGATTCTAATAAATGAATCGTTATTCTTTCTTTGATTATCGCCTAAGGTCTAAAAATCTAAATCACTATTAAGTATTATTATGTAATGTTTTTTGACAGTTACCTACACAACCCCAGCAATCACCAGCAATGCCGCACCACAAATCCAGACCAGCATACTTCGGTTCAAAAGGTCACGGATGGCGGTAAGGCTTCGACCACCAAAACTGGGCCACTCATCCGGATGAAGACTCACAAACTGTTCCGGATCAAGCGCATACCCGGTTAACGACCCGTTTGCAGAAATCATGAGGATTTCTTCAGTCTTTCTTCCAAACCCGGGCAGAACCTTACGCGCCTCCTGCAACCAACCGGACAGATCCCCCGCCAGACCCAGCGTGCAGGACAACAGGCGCGCGGGAATCCAGTTGGCCAACTCCCCCAACCCGGCAAACCTCGGCCGAGCGGCATTCTGTGGCCACTGCTCCGCCAACGCGACCAAACCACGGGCGATTAAAGCCGCACCTATGCCACCAACAACGTACCAGAACGCCACCAGGAAAAAGCGCTCAAACACCGCCATGACCAGCACCTTGGAAAGCGACAGGTGCATGGCCTCTGGCGACAATGCCGCGCCACGCTCCTGCGCGGGCAAACGATCCTGAACCTGGTGCCAGGCCGCCTGCATATCACCCCGGCCCCAGGCATCGGAATAGGCGGCCAGCAGCCCACGCCAACCCGGCGTGCCCATCAGGAGCACCAACACGATCAGTTCGAGGGGATAAGCGGCAAATCGGAAACCAAGCCAACCCAGACTCCAGACAATGCACGCCAGCGCCAGACCGGGCAATACAACCAGTGCCATACCCGCGCGAATAGAGCGCTCATTGCCCGCCTGAATCCTGGCACCCTGATGAAACCAGGCTCGCCAGAGCGTATCGCCATCCAGCCGGTTCAGTCCGTCCAGCCGGCGCCGTGTTAGATAAGCCAGTAAAAAGACGACAAACACCATTCAGACGATCTCCTCATCTGCGAGCAACGCTGCTAAGCGAGGCCAGTCAAAAGCCGGACCGGGGTCGGTTTTTCGGCCGGGTGCAATGTCGCAATGGCCAGTCACGCGGTCGGTACGGATCTCAGGCCAGGCGATCATACTTAAGCGGGCCAACATCGCCAGCGACTGGTATTGCTCCGGCGTATAGGGTGTGTGGTCGGTACCCTCCATCTCGATGCCAATGGAGAAGTCATTGCACTCCTCCTCACCGTCGAAGCAGGACCGGCCGGCATGCCATGCCCGATCCAGACAACTGACAAACTGCACGACAGAACCATCTCGACGCACCAGGGCATGAGCTGAGACCTGCAGGGATGCAATGGTTTCAAAGTAGGGGTGCACCGACGGGTCGAGCTGATTGCAGAAGAATTGTTCGATCTCGGGACCACCAAACTGACCCGGTGGCAAGCTGATGTTGTGCACAACCAGTAAAGAGATTTTGGCGCTGTCCGGCCTGGGGCCGAAATTTGGCGAGGGAGCCCAGCGACTTCCAGGGAATCGACCGGTGCTCTTTAATTCTGCCGCCAGGGCAGGCGTAACCTGCAGGGCGTGTTGTTGGTCTCGGATCATGGAATCGGAATTTGGCAAAGCGTATCCACAGGCGCTGAAAATGACTGATCGATTGAATCACAAAGCGACTGCGGATGCTACGGGCCCTGGAGTGCTACCGCCACTAACAGGTTCAGTCTTTCCGGTTGTGCCTCAGGTTATCAATAATCGACTCGAGAGCCCGGTCAAAAATAAGGCCATCATCCAGAAGCGTCATCAAGCCATCCTGAAGTGTGGTCGCCAGGTCATCGCGATGATACTCAGCCACTTTGGTTCCGCTGCGGTTAACAAATATGTACTTGCCGGTAGCCTTGATAAACGCCGCCAGTTTGCAGCGCACCCGAACATCGTCACGAACCAGCTCTACCCAGGATCCAACCCGCAATTGATCCGCGCGGGCAAGCCATTCGGCAGCAGCAACGGCCGCGGGCTTCTCTTTCGGCACGTCAGCGATCACCGCAGAAACCGGATCGTGCACCTCATCCGGCACATCTGCTTTGCCAGTCACCAGCTTGCTGGACGGAGCTGCCTCCTCGACCGGCACAACTTCAGAATCGGGCTGCTCTGCAAAACCTCTTACGGAGCTCGATTTATCGACTTCATTGACCGGCGCCGTCACCAGTTTCTGGAACACGTCAACATGGGCAAGCTCAAGATCACGGATGGCAGCATCCGTCGAAAACGGATCCCAAGAGATCTCATGCAGCGCCTGGCGCAGCTCCTCAACTACATCAGGAATCGCCCTCAGCAACTCTGAACGAGTGTTATCGGTTACCGGTGCAGGGTCGACACTCCAGATCAGCCGCTCAGTCAACACGCAGGCTGCCTGCCATTGTTGACTGTCTTCACCCTGGCGTAACACAACCCATTGCAGGTATCGGATCCAGGGCTCGCTGAGAATCTGCATCACTGGAGCCGGAATATCACGGCCCGCCGATTCTTCATTGATCAGTGATGTCGCCGCCTGGCTTGCTCTTTCCTGCCGGGCCCTACCCTCTTCGGCATCTCTGAGCCGCTGCTCGACCAATTCCCGGCGCCGCCGGTCAAGATCCATAAAGTGGCTGAAATCTTTCAGCAACTCCTCGAACAACTCTACGTTGTCGGTAAACTCGCTAAGAACCCGGTCAACAACCTCTTCAATTTTTTCTCGCAACGGGTCGCGCATGCCCGCCCGTTTTTCGCTCCAGCCAATGGCAGACAACGCCAGCTCGTTGAGCAGCTTGCGGACCGGATGCCCGCCACGATTAAAGAAATTCCTGTCACTGAGCGCAACCTTCAATACCGGGATCTGTAATCTGCCAATCAGCGACTTCATCACCGGGTGTAACTGACGGTCTTCGAGAATGAAATCGAACAACATCGACACCAGATTAATAACGTCACCGTCCACTTGCCCCAGTGAAACGGACTTGCCGCCCTGCTCCTGCAGTACCGAGAAAAGTTGTTCCCTGAGTGGAATCACCTGGCCAGAATCATGGCCCTGAACTGTGTTTTGCAATTCATTAAGACGAACCATCAGCCGGCCGGTGTCCAGCGTCACGCCACCTAGCGAAGCACCGCCGCCAGACTCAGGTGCATCACCCTGATGCAACAACGCGCTCAGTTCAGAGAATGTTGGAGAGTGTGAACCGCCGGCTGCAGGTCCGTCGCTTTCATAGGCTTGTGTAGAACCTGTGGATGCAGGTGGCACGGGCCCTTGACCTTGCGACGCTTTACGGGGGCCATTCTGCGCATTCCCGGTCGGAGCTCGCTTCATCTCTGGCAACACACCCTCGGCGATCAGGGTTTTGTTGGCTTGATCATAGAAGCCGGCGAGCTTGTCCACCAAAAGGCGTTCAAACAATTTCAAAACCACCAGCTTGGCGCGAATATCAATATCAAGGTCTGCACATGCCTCGGAGATACCACCGCAAATAACCTCCGGGCTCAGCGGCATCTGATCGTCTGCTAACTCAATGTCAGGCATAAGGTGGCGCACACGAGTGGCCAACATGCGCACCGGCTCCTCGTACTGGTTACGCAATTTGGTCACTAGGTTTTCAATCGCAACCTGCTGTTCCAGCTCGGAATGATCAAGCAGGCTTAACGAATCCTGATCAACTTGCTCAAGCGAGGCACCTGACCGCCCAGGCTTGAATCGACCAGACTCATTGAACGCCTGGCTGACGTACTGAAGCATCGATACGGTCATGGACTTTCTGCGTAGCCGCAACTCCCGCATGGCGTCAAAATAGGCGGTCTGGTCCTGGTTGGAACCCGCGCGGTCGGCGAGCGCAAACAAGCTGTCATCGGCCTGTTCGAAAAATGACGACAATACGGCTTTGAGCGACTGACCTGACGCGTCACGCAACCGGATTAGCGCTGGCGGCAGCGAGAACCGGCTTACCGGTTTCTGGCCGGATATACGGACAACCTTGTTATCGTGCGCCATGGGGGTGCTCCGGGTTGATCAGCGTTGAAGCTCTGAATATTTGACTAATACATCATACGGCCGATGATCGTCACCTTGTGTCAGAATTTGTCACCTTTTGTGTAACACCGACCTGCGTCACATTTTAGCACCTGCAACCAACGTCATTTTGCGAAATGGCAAGGTGGCAGTAGAATTGCGGGCCTTAAGCTCAACCACAACTCCTGACCACCGGAAAACGCCATGATCGCCCCTGAATTGCTCCGCCAGGCCCGCATTGAATCCGTTGCTCACAGCCTCCGTGAAGATGTCGGTGATGGCGACATCACCGCGATGCTGATTGCCGCAGGCACCGCAGCGACCGGACACGTGATCACCCGTGAGCCCGCGCGGCTCTCTGGCAAAGATTGGGTAGACGAAGTGTTCCGGCAGGTTGACCCTGCAGTCAAACTTACCTGGCGATACCAGGACGGTGAAGACGTGGCTGCAGATCAGGTGATCTTCACCATGGCGGGCCCTGCCCGCTCTTTACTGACCGCTGAGCGGGCCGCCCTGAACTGGCTGCAAACCCTTTCTGGAGTTGCAACAACCTGCGCCGGGTATGCCGGCAAGGTTGCTCACACCGGTGTCCGCCTGCTGGATACCCGAAAAACACTCCCGGGGCTGCGACTGGCGCAAAAGTACGCTGTTACCTGCGGTGGATGCGACAACCATCGCATTGGCCTCTGGGATGCCTTCCTCATCAAAGAAAACCACATTGCTGCCTGCGGCTCTATTGCCAGCGCCATCAGCGAAGCGCGCCGGATTGCACCCGGCCGGCCTGTTGAGGTTGAAACTGAATCGTTAGACGAGCTTCACCAGGCCCTGATCGCAGGCGCAGACATCATTATGCTGGACGAGTTTTCGCTGGAAGATATGACCGAAGCGGTCCGGATAACTGCAGGCAAAGCAAAACTGGAAGCCTCAGGCGGGATCAATAAACAGACATTGGTTCCAGTGGCGGAAACCGGAGTGGATTACATTTCGATCGGCGCACTCACCAAAGATGTCCGCGCCATCGATTTGTCGATGCGCCTGGATTAAAAAACGGGCCCCGATAAACTCAAGAATCGGAGAGCAACCGGTCCATCTGCTCCAGAGCCTGAAACAGTCCGCGTCCGGATTGCTCCTGCCCCCGAAAATACTCCTCAGCCATCGGAGCAATACCGGAAACTGATGGCAAGGCATGCCCGCCCTCAACCAGCACCTTCATCTTGGTCAGGAACACGAACTGAAGCCACTGGGTAAAATTCATGGTGTCCAGGCAGAACGGCTCGGTGCTTTGAAACGCCGACTCAGGGGGAGGGCTCACCTCCCACATCTGCAGTCGGCGAAGTTCAATTTCAATCTGCAACAGACCGTCGGTTACCTGGTCGAGATGGGCTTTACTGGTGCTCATACTGATTGGCTCAATCCGCCAAAGGTTCCAGTTCAACCGACTCGCCATGGAGCACGCGGTACAGATCCTCGTACTGACGGGTCAGCGGATGTTTTGGCGCCATGTGAATCAATGGCTGCCGGCTCTGGTGTGATTCTTTCATTTTTACGGAGCTGGACAACCGCACCGGCAACACCGGCAGTCCTTCAGCAATCAACTCTTTTACCAGCTGCTTTGGCAAGCTCGCCCTGGGCTGAAACTGGTTGGCGATAATACCCTCAACCACCAGTTCCGGATTATGATCTTCCTGAAGCTCCCGGATTTCATGGAGGATGCTGTACAACGCCTGACGGGAAAAGTCATCGCAATCAAAAGGAATAAGACAACGCTGCGCGGCAATCAAAGCTGAGCGAGTATAGAAGTTCAGTGCCGGTGCGGTATCGATGTAGATCTCATCAAACGAGTCGCCCAGTTTTTTCAGGAACTCACGGAGCTTGTAGATTTTGTGCTTGGCCTCAAGCTTGCGCTCAAGAAAATCAAGCTCCGGGCTCGACGGCAAGACAAACAAATTATCAAAAGATGACGCATGCACAAACTCTTCCGGGCGGCGGTTGAACACACTGAAAGCGACGGTCTGCTCCAGCAGGTCGGCGGCTGTATCTTTCAGGTCGGCCGCTGGCTTGCCCAGCAGGTAGTGAGTTGAGTTGCCCTGGGGATCCAGATCCACTACCAGAGTACGCTTGCCACGAGTCGCACTGATCGCTGCCAGGTTGCAGGTTATACTCGACTTCCCGACTCCGCCTTTCTGGTTAAAAACCACCCGTCTCATGTCGTCTCTCCAATGGCCATTATCGTTGTTGATCCGTAACTACCATCCCATGACAGTTTTTACGAAAGGGATGGTTAATCGCCTTTGCGCCTGCAGGGAGTTTTCATCAAGAGTGTCCAGCAGCCCGAGTAGCTCGCCCAATCGCCGCGGGGCTCGGCGCATGATAAATCCGGCAACATCCTCACTCATCACCATTCCGCGTTGCTCGGCCCTTGCCATGAGAATCCGGAGCCGGTCTTCATCCCGGTATACCCCGAGCTGAATCAACAAGCCATGAGCCAACCGGGACCCAAGATCAGCCAGACCAAAAGGTAAGGCTGCAGGCACTTCCGACAACGACACCATCAACAGACCGCCCCCGTCTAACACCCGGTTATACAGATGGAATACGGCTTCCTCCCAATCGCTATCGCCGGCGATCAGATCGAGGTCGTCGAGGCATACCACGCCATGACGTTCAAGCCCGGTAAGCGCCTCAGGACCAAAGGGTATCAACTCCCGGATGCTGATGCAGACCGCCCCCTGCCCACGCTGTTCTGCCAGATGGCAGGCCGCCTGCAACAAATGGCTTTTACCAGTATCCGAATCGCCACAGATCACAACAACCGGTGCCCCAGCGGGCTGCTCACACACCACTTCCAGGCGCCGCGCGGCATCGCGATTCCGGTCACCGTGAAAATTGTCAAACCGGGCATCATCACGAAGCTTGACCCCCAGAACCATCTGCGAAGTGGCCATCAGTGTTTAGCTCTCCAGGCCCGCAGCCCCCACACAAGACTGTAATGAAACCCACTGAAGATCGCCGATGCGGCCACCAGCAGAATACCCACCTCCATTACCCAGAGCGGCATGGGGAGACCTGCCATCAGGATAATGATCGCTAGAACAACCAGAACCTGAATAAACGTGTTGAGCTTGCCTGGCATGCTTGGCTCCATCTCAAATCGACCCACGCCGTAATGATACATGAGCCCACCGGCGACGATCACCAGGTCACGACCAAGAACCAGCACAAACAGCCAAAGTGGAAGAATGCCGGTGTAGGTCAGCATCAGGTAGGCCGCTATCAGCAGGGCTTTGTCTGCCAGCGGATCAGCCACGGCGCCTAGTCGGGAGCGCCAGTTATAGTGACGAGCCAGAAAGCCATCAAGGGCGTCGGTTGTGGCGGCGATCGCAAAGATGAGCAGCGACAGCCGATAGTTGCCTGCCAGCAACGCACCGGCAAACGGAATCACAAGCAACACCCGCAAAAACGTCAGCGCATTGGGAATCCACCGCCACCGGCGCAATGTCACAAACGGCCCTCCGCCGACGCTCAGTCGCTGCCACCGCGAACAACCGGAGCCGGCTGCCAGCGGTAGTAAAGCACCTGATACAGAGATTCAAACGCCTGCTCGGCATCCTGTTCGTCACCATCCAGAAGTGGCTGGTACAGGAACAAGGCCGTCTCGGGGTTCTGGTCATCGGCCTCAGCCGGCTCAACCACCAGCTGAGGGTCCAGCTTCGGCTCGCTCGCGGGCGCCGCTCTGGCGGGGTCTCTTTCCTCCGGCTGACCTTCCATCACAACAAAGCGCGGGTCCAGTGCAATATACTGCTTGAGCTGGTCCAGCTCGCCGGTGAACGTAACCTGGACCGTCAGGCGATCATTCCGCACTCGCGAGGCACCCACAGAAACCACGGGGGTGAAGCCGCTCAGAGCTTTGCCAATCTGACCATAGTCCGCCAGCGAAGATGCCCCCTCGAGTACGATATCCACTCGCGGTGAATCGCCAACCTCCCCGGCTGCCACCGCATATCGGCTGGCGTAAGCATCTGCCCAACGCCCAACGACGGCTCGGGCAAGCTCAGCGGGGTTGTCTGCCGTCACCGATTGCTCAGCACTCCCCATACTCATGCCATCAAACACCCAACCAGCACGCCATTGGCCGCCGGAGCGACTAACTCTCATCAACGCCAAGGCGTCGTGGGACATATCAGCCGATGCGTCACGGATGCGGCCGGTAAACTGGCCCCACAAGTCTGACAGCAAGGCGCGATCGCCCTGAACGCTTTGGGGTGGGAACGCGACCGGCAAGCCGCGCTCCTCCGCAGCCGCCATAAGATGCTGCCGCCAACTGGCCGTGGCGCTATCTTCGCCCCCTGATTCATCCGGGGAGGCTACCACCAGCTTTCGGTCCCCCCTGTCTTCAACCGCCACCCAGGCCAGAGTTAACGGGCGGTTAGCACCCCAGACCGGCGCGCTAATGGACGCAAGCGCACGGTTAACCCCCACCGCACCAAAGCTCATCTGCATTCTCGATTCGCCGTCATTGCGACGAACCTGATAAGCCAGCAGCAGCGACTCGGCATTGGCAAGCACCTCGTCAATGCCGTCCAGTTCGAGCACATCGCGACTGCCCGACACCCGAACCATGACCCTACGCAAACCTTCGGCATATCCGGCCTGCAGATCGTCAGCGCCGGTGCCATCGACGGCAACGTCAACGTTGTAAAGGCCTGAAACCGTAACGGCCGCGGCCGGTCCAGCGAGCGTCAGCAGCAAACTGGCCGCTGCTGCGACTAAAAAGGCGACGCTTCTGAACATTTTCATGTGAATTCTTCCTGATTCAGTCATGTAACACCCTGACGTTCCCATGATTGGCGCACAGGATACACCAACCGTTCTGACGAGAGTAGCAAGGGTCCGTTGCGGGTTGGCAATGAAGTATCACGAATATTTGCCCGCTTTGCCGAATACCGGTTGGAGCACCCGTGCGCACCTGCTAAAATCCGCCGCCTGACCCACAGGCCAATGGTTACAATCCCATGAGCGAACACAAGCCGTCCCTCACCTATCGCGATGCTGGCGTTGATATCGACGCAGGCAACGATCTGGTAGACCGTATCAAGAATACCGCAGCCCGTACCCGTCGTCCCGAAGTGCTCGGCGGCCTCGGCGGTTTTGGCGCCATGGTGTCCATCCCGGCCGGTTACCGGGAGCCCGTTCTTGTATCCGGCACTGACGGTGTGGGCACCAAACTGCGCCTGGCCATGCAATTGGAGAAGCATGACACCATCGGTATCGACCTGGTCGCCATGTGCGTTAACGACCTGATCGTCGGCGGCGCCGAGCCACTGTTCTTCCTTGACTACTATGCAACCGGCAAACTCAATGTCGACATCGCCGCCCAGGTGGTTGATGGCATCGGTACCGGCTGCGAGCTCTCGGGCTGCTCCCTGGTGGGCGGTGAGACGGCTGAAATGCCGGGGATGTATGAAGGCGAAGATTACGACCTGGCGGGGTTCTGTGTCGGCATCGTTGAGCGCAGCGAAGTCATTGATGGTAGTCGCGCCCAACCGGGCGATGTGCTGCTGGCTCTTGGATCGTCCGGTCCGCACTCCAACGGTTATTCTCTGATCCGCAAGATTATTGAGATCAGCGATGCGGACCTAAGTCAGCCAATGGGCGACACCACCCTAGCCCAGGCCCTCATGGCGCCAACGCGTATTTATGTAAAGAACCTGCTGCAACTGATTCGCGAAGTAGACGTCCGCGCACTGTCGCACATTACCGGTGGTGGCCTGCCTGAGAATATCCCCAGGGTGCTGCCGAAAGGCACCGTTGCCGCTATCGACACCCAAAGCTGGGAACTACCCCCGGTATTCCAGTGGTTGAAAGATGCCGGCGGCGTGGCGATCGAAGAGATGTATCGCACCTTTAACTGCGGTATTGGCATGATCGTGTGCGTACCCGCTGACCAGAAAGACCTTGCCATCGACACCCTCAACGCCATGGGTGAAAAGGTCTGGCAGGTAGGGGTACTCGAGAGTGCCAAGGCGAGTGATGCCAAGCCTGAAGTGCGCTACGCTCCGGGACTCGTGACGGCATGAAGGCTGATTCTGCGCCGCTTCCGACCATATTGGTGCTGGCTTCTGGCAGCGGCACCAATCTGCAGGCTCTCATTGAGGCCTCTCGCGAGCGGGATTTTCCCGGCGAAATCATTGCGGTAGGTTGCAACACGCCGGGGGCCTTTGCTCTCGAGCGTGCGGCCCAGGCCAACATCAAGACCTTTGTGATCAATCACAAAAGTTATGGCTCACGGGAAGAGTTTGATGGCGCCCTGATGGCTGAGATCCGCCGGCTCAATCCGGATCTGATTGTGCTGGCAGGATTTATGCGCATCCTCACCGGCGACTTTGTCCGGGCCTTTCGCGGCCAGATGCTGAACGTTCATCCCTCCCTTCTTCCTGCTTACACGGGGCTCAACACCCACCAACGGGTACTCGACGCCGGGGACCCAAAGCATGGCGTATCAATTCATTTCGTCACAGAAGAGCTGGATGGCGGGCCGGTGATTGCCCAGGCCGAAGTGACTGTGGCCAAAGGGGACACTGCGGATTCGCTTGCTGAGCGGGTCCAGCAGCAGGAACACATCCTTTACCCCATCGTGGTGCGCTGGTTCTGCGAAGGTCGAATTCAGCTCGGGACGGACGGCGTGTTGTTCGATGGCGAATTAATGAGTCAACCGATGCGGCTGCCCAGCAACTGAACAGATTGTCATCCCCCGGCCGCTTGGGAACCGCTACACTGTCGCCATGACCTACAGTGAAAGAGGCTCCGGATGCATACAAAACAGACTGTAACTCGCATCACCGCTTGCCTGGCCGGGCTCTGGCTTTGCCTGGCAACGCTCACCGCTACAGCGGCGGACACCGACAATACAAGTCCGGCATTGACCCCGTATGAAGCAAGTTACTCCGCAGCCATGTCCAAAGGCGTCAGCCTCAACGGTTCCGGCACCCGGTCACTGAGCGACCAGGGCAACAACGTCTGGCTGTATCGAACCGAGGTAGAATCATTTATTGCGGATATCAACGAATCACTGGTGTTTCTCTGGGAAGATGGCCAGGTTGTCCCCCTGCGGTATCGCTACCGCATGGCCGGTTTTCTGATCAAGAATCGGGAACAATCCATCGATTTTGACTGGCAGACCGGCATCGCCAAGGGCAAATACCGGGGCAAATCCTTTGAACTGGAACTTCAGGAAGGGGTGCTTGACCCTCTGGGGTTTCAACTGCAGCTGCATCAGGACCTGAAAGCCGGCAAACGCGACGTCACCTATCAGGTCATTGATAAGGGCAGCTACGACGAGGACCGATTTGCGGTGATCGACGAAGAGAGCATTAACGCCAACGGCCGCAGTATAAAAACCCTGAAAGCCGAAAAAGTCCGCGATGAAGACGCCAAACGCCAGACCCTGATGTGGTTTGATCCGGAGCAGGACCACCTGCTGGTCCGTTTACTCCAGGTCGAGCCGGATGGCAGCGAGTACGAATTGCGCCTGAAAGAAGCCAGCATCGGGGAATGAGCCATTGCGCGGCCGGGGCACACATCAGTCAGCGATGTCGTGCTCCTGCCACACGGCTTTCACCTCATCCGCAATAATCCGCAAACCTTCGGCAACCTGGTCATCATCCTGTGAGTAAGTGACCCGCAAGCATTCATGGCGATGTTTCCAGTCATCTGCCGGCAAACCGGGGAAGAAATAATGCCCCGACACCACAAGCACCCCCCTCTCCTTCAAGCGCTGATAAAGCTGCAAGCTTGAAATGGGCAGATCCGGGAACCAGAGCCACAGGAACATCGCGCCCTCAGGCTTGTGGATGTACCAACGGCAACTGTCCTCACCCATGGCGTCCCGAAATACCGCAACCGCTTTCTCCATTTTGGCCTTGTAGAACGGGCACACCACATCCCGGCTCAACGACAGTATTTCGCCAGACCGGACCAGTGGTTCCGCCAGCATGGCACCGAAACTGCCTGTAGCCAGATTCATGATGGCATTGATGCCAGACAGCGCCTTAATCACCGGCGCCGCGGCAATTACGATCCCGGTGCGCGCGGCCGGCAAGCCCAGCTTGGACAGGCTCAGGCACAGAATGATCTGCTCGTTCCAGGTTGGCTGCGCATCGACAAACAGCAAGCTCGGGAAGGGTGTGCCGTAGGCTCCATCCACGATTAATGGAATGTCGTGCTGCCTGGCAAGCACTTCAAGCCGGGCCAGCTCTTCGTCCGTGATGACGTTCCCGGTCGGATTGGTGGGCCGGGAGACGCAAATGGCGCCGGTTTCGCCGGTCACATCGACGGCATCAAAATCGACCCGGTATTTGAACTCATGGGCATCGGTGAAGGAGATGTCCGGTTGCACCGCGTGGAACAGACCAGGCTCGATACCCGCATCGGCATAACCGATATACTCCGGCGCCAACGGAAGCAAAATATGCTTACGATGACCATCGCCGTAATCGCCAGCGAACATATTGAACAGCATGAAAAAGGCCGCCTGACTGCCATTGGTCAGTGCAATGTTGTCCGCGGTCAGCCCCCAGTCGTATTCACGGTTCAGCAGTTCGGTCAGCGACGCGATAAACTGCTTTTCACCCTGCGGAGGATCATAGACTCCCACCATCCGGCGCACCTGGCCTTCGTCCGCCGCCATTCCCGCAAGAATCTCCTGTACCCGACTCTGAATCTCTGGAATGTGCCCGGGGTTGCCGCCGCCCATCATGATCATGCCCTCACCGGAGGCCATGGCGTTACCCAGGTCATCCATAAGTGAGGTGATGCCGGCATCGGCGGTGAATTTCCGACCAAAAGCAGAGAGTTTCATGACGTCTATCCTTTCAAAAACAGGGAATCAGGTGTACTCAATAAGTGTAGTCGGCGCCGGGTGGCTCAACTATCGAGGGAAATGCCCAGATTGCTAACACCGTCATTGGCGGCATCGCTGCGCAGCTGGTCGACAAACTCCTGCCGGGGCGTGCGCTGGCGCTTGAGCGCAAGCACCACATCGCGCTGGAAGACTTTATCTTCCTTGAGCAGTGGGTGCAGCTCAAACAATCGGACCAGCTCGTCTTCGTCCATACCCTCACCTTCGGACATTTCGACAAAGTCCATCACTGTGCCGGTGGCCAGTTGCGACGCTTCAGTCGCCCGATGTTTGTTAGGATTCAGGCGGTTGAGCAGGGCCTGCTCCAGCAGCTGGCAAAAGTCGAACGCCGGGTATACGCCGTAGGCGTCGTAGTCGTCGACGTTTGGGCTGAGGGATTCGAGTTTGCTCAATAGCTGAGGGATGGCGGCTTCTTCCGCTTCCTGTTGAAGCGTGCCCCAGGCAAGGTCGAGCAGCTGCCGCATTTTGCCGCCGCTTTTCATGCCAACGGCGTCTGCAAACAGAGCATAGTTGGGGAAGCCTCGCTCGGCGAGGGCCAGCAGGAAGGCGCATTCGCGCCAGCCCTGCAGTTGTGAGACGGCTTTAAGAAACTGGTTGGCGTTCATGTCCTGGGCAGGGTCACGCCGGTCTGACCAAGGTATTTGCCGCCCCGGTCTTTATAGCTGGTTTCGCAGATTTCGTCAGACTCGAAGAACAGCATCTGAGCAACGCCTTCGTTGGCGTAGATTTTCGCCGGCAGGTTGGTGGTGTTGGAAAATTCCAGAGTCACCTGGCCCTCCCACTCGGGTTCCAGCGGGGTAACGTTGACGATGATGCCGCAGCGAGCATAAGTGCTTTTGCCGAGGCAGATAGTCAGTACACTTCTGGGGATGCGGAAGTACTCAACAGTGCGCGCCAGGGCAAAGCTGTTCGGCGGAATCACGCAGACGTCGCTGGTCACGTTCACGAAGCTGTTTTCGTCGAAGTTTTTGGGGTCGACGGTGGCACTGTGCACGTTGGTGAAAATTTTGAACTCGTTGCTGCAGCGTACGTCGTAGCCGTAGCTGGACGTGCCGTAGGAGATGACGCGGCCTTTTTCGTTTTCACGAACTTGCCCGGCTTCGAAGGGTTCGATCATGCCGTGCTGCTCGGACATCCGGCGGATCCACTTATCGGACTTGATGCTCATGGTGAATTCTCGTTTCCAGCTGGGAAAAATTGTGGCGTAGTTTACCTTGTACTGCGGTGGCTGTCGAAGGTCTGGGATTGCGCCCCCAAAACCGCTACGCCCGATGACTGCGACATCAGGCCCTTCTGTCCAAAAACCGCTACGAGCACATCCATGTGCGCTTCTCTCAGGCCATCCCTGGCCTTCGACATTTTTGGACAGAAGGGCCTGACGCCGCGACCAGACTACGGAGCTGGAGTCACTATCCACCCAATCTTGGTCAATGCTCAGCTACGGAAACACTCGAAATCGTTCCACCCAGATTCCGTTCCCGGGTAGACAATTCCGCCCCCACCCTTCGGGCAATATCGCGATAACGCAGCGCCACTTCGGACTCTGGCTCGGCAACCACGGTGGGCGAACCACTGTCGGTCTGTTCACGAATGGTCATGTGCAGGGGCAACTGGCCCAGCAAGATGGTGTCGTATTCTTCTGCGATTCGTTCGCCACCACCATGGCCAAACAGCGGCTCTTCGTGGCCGCAGTTGCTGCAGATATGGACACTCATGTTTTCGACCACGCCAATCACCGGCACTTCGACTTTGCGGAACATTTCGATGCCTTTTTTGCCGTCCAGCAGGGCAATGTCCTGGGGGGTGGTGACAATGACGGCGCCGGTAACCGGGACTTTCTGGCCGAGGGTGAGCTGGATGTCGCCGGTGCCGGGGGGCATGTCGACGATCAGGTAGTCGAGCTCATCCCACAGGGTTTGTTCCAGCAGCTGCATGACCGCACCGCTGACCATGGGGCCGCGCCAGGCCATGGGGGTTTTGTCAGTGGTGACGAAAGCCATGGAGTTGGCTTGCAGGCCGTGGGCCTGGATGGGCACGAAGTATTTGTTTTCTCGCACGTCCGGGCGCTTACCTTCGGGCACGCCGAGCATCATGCCGATGCTGGGGCCGTAGATGTCGGCGTCGAGGATACCCACTCTCGCGCCTTCAGCGTGCAGGGCGAGGGCGAGGTTGACGGCGGTGGTCGATTTGCCCACGCCACCTTTTCCGGAGGCGACGGCAATGATGTTTTTCACGCCCGGGACAGTGGCAATGTCTTTGTTGACTTTACAGGCGTAAATTTTCTGACCCACGTGGACGTCGGCACTTTCAACGCCGTCGACGAATTCCAGGGCGTTGGCAACAATCTGTTTCAGGCCACCGGCAATGCCTTTGCTGGGGTATGGGAGTTCCACCATCAGGGTGACCTTGCCCTGATCGTCTGCAGCGAGGGATTTGACGGCGCCCAGTTCGTAAAGGTCTTTGTTCAGGTAGGGGTCCCGGTATTCGCGGACGGCTTGTTCGAGTGCCTGCTGGGAAATCTGGGTCATCGGAGTCTCCGGAATAAGCGAATCACCTTGAATGCAGGTGAAAAAAGATGGCTTGGAAGGTATCATCTGTGGCCGTTTCTGACCATATGGGGTCTTTACCTGGAACAATCAATTCGGATTGCTGCCAGAACCCCGTTTGTCTTTCCAACCCGCATCAAGATAAGGTTCGGACATCACCATGACGCAAGCGAGCAAGTCACAGCGCGATATTCTGGTTACCAGCGCCCTGCCCTACGCCAACGGCCCGATTCACCTGGGGCATTTGCTGGAATACATTCAGACGGATATCTGGGTGCGCTATCAGAAGATGCGGGGCCAGAACTGCTATTACGTTTGCGCTGACGATGCCCACGGTACCGCCATCATGTTGCGGGCGGAGCGTGAGGGCATTACGCCGGAGCAGCTGATTGACCGGATTCGTCAGGAGCATCAGGAAGACTTCGCCGGCTTCCACATCCGCTTCGACAACTACCACTCCACTCACTCCGAAGAGAACCAGTATTTCTCGGAGTACATTTACCGCCAGATCCAGGAAAACGGGAATATTGCCACCCGCAAGATTACCCAGTTCTTCGATCCTGAGAAAGAAATGTTCCTGGCGGACCGTTTCATCAAAGGCACCTGCCCCAAGTGCAAAACCGATGACCAGTACGGTGATAACTGTGAAGCCTGTGGCGCTACCTATACGCCAGCGGAGTTGATCAACCCCCGCTCCGCGGTGTCTGGCGCTACGCCGGTGGAGAAAGAGTCCGAGCACTATTTCTTCAAGCTGCCGGAGTTCCACGACTTCCTGAGCAAGTGGACCCGCAGTGGTGCACTGCAGCCGCAAGTGGCCAATAAACTGGCCGAGTGGCTGGATGCCGGCCTGCAGGAATGGGACATCAGCCGGGATGCGCCCTATTTCGGGTTCGAGATTCCGGATGCGCCCGGCAAGTACTTCTACGTCTGGCTGGATGCGCCTATCGGTTACCTGGCCAGTTTCAAGAATCTTTGCAACCGCGAAGGCATTGATTTCGAGCATTTCTGGAAGAAAGATTCCACCGCCGAGGTGTATCACTTCATCGGCAAAGACATCATCAACTTCCACGCGCTGTTCTGGCCGTCCATGCTGCACGATGCCGGCTTCCGCACACCTACGGCAGTCTGGGCCCATGGCTTTGTGACGGTGAACGGGAAAAAGATGTCCAAGTCCCGCGGTACCTTCATCATGGCCCGCACCTTTCTGGATCACCTGGACCCGGAATACCTGCGCTACTACTTTGCGGCCAAGCTGACCGGTGGCGTGGATGACATGGACCTGAACCTGGAAGACTTTGCCGCCCGAGTGAACTCGGATCTGGTCGGCAAGGTGGTCAATATCGCCAGCCGCAGTGCCGGGTTTATCACCAAGCGCTTTGACGGCAAGCTGGGCAAGATCACCGAGCAGGACAAGCTGAAAGAATTTGTCGACGCCGGCGAACAGATTGCCGAGTTTTACGAAACCCGCGAATTCGGCCGCGCCATGCGCCGAATCATGGAGTTGGCCGACATTGCCAACCAATACGTCAACGACGAGCAGCCCTGGGTAATCGCCAAGCAGGAAAGCCAGGACGACAAGCTGCAGGCCATCTGCACCAACGCCCTGAACATGTTCCGCCTGCTGATGACCTATCTGGCGCCGGTACTGCCGAAAACCGCCGAGGCGTCGCAGTCGTTCCTGAATTCGCGGCTCGACTGGAACAACCGTGCCGCCCTGCTGGAAAATCACGGCATCGACAAGTTCAAGCCGCTGATGAACCGGGTTGATATGGCCCAGATCGAGAAGATGCTGGACGCTTCCAAAGAGGAGATGCCGGCAGCCATTGGCCAGCCGGCGCCGGCCGCAGACCTTGAGCCCATTGCCGAGGAAATCGAGTTCGGGGATTTCGCCAAAGTCGATTTGCGAGTGGTCAAAATCGTCAAGGCCGAGCACGTTGAGGGCGCTGACAAGCTTCTTCGCCTGACTCTTGATGTGGGGCATGGTGAACGCAACGTGTTTGCTGGTATCAAGTCTGCCTACAAACCGGAAGATCTGGAAGGCCGTATGACCGTGATGGTCGCCAACCTGAAGCCCCGCAAGATGAAGTTTGGCATGTCGGAAGGTATGGTTCTGGCGGCCGGGCCCGGCGGCAAGGACATTTTCATCCTGTCCCCGGATTCCGGCGCCACGCCGGGTATGCGGGTTATGTAAGCAGCAACATGCAGAGACGCTCCGATGACAGAGTATTTGCTGATATTGGTGAGCACCATTCTGGTGAACAACTTTGTGCTGGTGCAGTTCCTGGGACTGTGCCCGTTCATGGGAGTATCCGGCAAGCTGGAGACCGCTATGGGTATGTCGCTGGCGACCACCTTTGTGCTGACTCTGGCCTCGGTGTGCAGCTATCTGGCGTATACCTATTTGCTGGAACCGCTGGATCTGGCGTTTCTGCGCACCATCACCTTCATCCTGGTAATTGCCGTGGTGGTTCAGTTCACCGAGATGGTGGTGCGCAAAACCAGCCCTCTGCTGTACCGGGTGCTGGGCATTTTTCTGCCACTGATTACCACCAACTGTGCAGTGCTCGGTGTGGCCCTGCTGAACATCAACAAGAACAACAACTTTGTTGAGTCTGTGTTGTACGGCTTTGGTGCTGCCGCCGGGTTTTCGCTGGTGCTGGTTCTGTTTGCCGCCATGCGCGAACGCATCGCCGTGTCTGACGTGCCAGTCGCCTTTCGGGGCGCCTCCATTGGCCTCATTACGGCCGGCCTGATGGCGCTCGCTTTCCTGGGCTTTACCGGCCTGGTTGTGATCTGACGGAGCGGTTGTTATGTGGACAAGCTTCCTGATTGCTGTTGTGGTGCTGCTTGCCCTGGCGCTGGTCTTTGGCGCCCTGCTGGGTTTTGCATCTGAACGCTTCAAGGTTGAGGGCAACCCGCTGGTGGAGCAAATTGATGCGCTGCTGCCGCAAACCCAGTGTGGCCAGTGCGGTTTCCCCGGCTGCCACCCTTACGCAGAAGCTATTGCCAACGGTGAGGCGATCAACAAATGCCCGCCGGGCGGTGAAACCACCATCAAGGCCCTGGCCGACCTGCTGGACGTTGAACCACAACCACTGGATGCCGAACACGGTGCAGAACAAGCCAAACGGGTAGCGGTGATTCGGGAGGACGAATGTATCGGCTGCACCAAGTGCATTCAGGCATGCCCGGTGGATGCCATTCTGGGCGCGGCCAAGCACATGCATACCGTCATCGAAAGCGAGTGCACCGGTTGTGACCTGTGCGTCGAGCCCTGCCCGGTCGACTGCATTGACATGATCACCATCCAACCGGATATCCGCACCTGGACCTGGACACCACCCAAGCCCGACATCATTGCCACCGACCGCCAGGGAGCCAGTGCCTGATGACTCAGTTGTGGGATTTTGCCGGCGGCGTTCACCCGGCCGAAAACAAGCACCAATCAACCAGTCGTCCAATCCGACGGGCCGGCATTCCTGAGCGCCTCATTCTGCCGCTACAGCAACACATTGGCACGCCGGCAGAAGCCATAGTCAGCATCGGTGACCGAGTGCTTAAAGGCCAGAAGATCGCAGAGGTGGCAACAGGCATTGGTGTACCGGTTCATGCGCCGACCTCCGGCACTATCGAGGCCATAGAACAGCAGCAAGTCCCCCACCCCTCCGGCATGGCAGATTGGTGCATCATTCTGAAGCCGGATGGCGAAGACCAGTGGGGCGAGCGCAATCCGGCCAGTGATTATCACCAACTTGGCCGCGACGAGGTTCTGGACAGGATTCGCAACGCGGGCATTTCCGGCATGGGCGGCGCTGGCTTTCCGACCGACATCAAATTACGCCCGCCCCGGGATCGCAAGGTCGAAACGCTTATTCTCAACGGTGCCGAATGCGAGCCCTACATTACTGCCGATGATATGACCATGCGCGAGCTTGCCGACGAGGTCGTCGCTGGCATGAAGGTGATGGCCTGGATTCTTCGTCCATCCCGCTGTGTGGTCGGTATTGAAGACAACAAGCCGGAAGCCATTGAAGCCATGCGCAAGGCGGTTCAGGGCACGCAGATCGAAATTGCGGTGGTGCCCACCAAATACCCGTCAGGCGGCGAAAAACAGCTGGTCCAGATTTTAACCGGACTGGAAGTACCCAGCGGCGGCATTCCTGCCGACATCGGCGTGATGTGCCAGAACGTGGGTACCGCCGTTGCCGTTTCTCGCGCCATTTTTGAAGGTATTCCGCTGATTTCCCGCGTGTTCACCATCTCTGGTGACGCGGTGCAGGAACCCGGCAACTTCGACGTGTTGATCGGCACGCCGGTCAGCGATTTACTGGCAGCCGCCGGGTTGCAAGCCGACAAGCTGAACCGCCTGGTACTGGGCGGTCCCATGATGGGCTACACCCTGACCACCGACCAGATCCCGGTCATCAAGACCTCCAACTGTGTGATTGCCGCCACCCGCGCCGAGTTGCCGGCACCACCGCCGGAACAACCCTGTATTCGCTGCGGCGAGTGCGCAGAGGTCTGCCCCATGGAACTCCTGCCACAGCAGTTGTTCTGGTATTCGAAGGCAACGGAGTTTGAGAAGGCCGAACACCTGAACCTGTTTGACTGCATTGAATGTGGCGCATGCTCCTACGTTTGCCCGAGCTCTATTCCCCTGGTGCAGTATTACCGCTTTGCCAAAGGAGAGATCCGTACGCAACGTGCCGAGCAATTGAAGTCTGATCGTGCCCGTGAACGTTTCGAGGCCCGCCAGGCGCGCCTTGAACGGGAGCAACAGGAGAAAGAGCTGCGGCGCAAAGAGCGCGCCAAAGCCGCCGCCGAGGCTCAGGCCCAGAAGCAAGCAGAAGCAGAGCAAACCGTGAGCCAGGGTGACGCTGTGGATAATCGCGATGCCAAAGCGGCGTTGGTGCAACAGGCACTGGAACGGAAGAAAGCCAAAGCCGCTCAGGCAACAGAATCCACCCAGCAGGCACCCACGAAACCCGCTGAAAAACCAGATATTGAGGCGCTGGAGAAACAACTGACCCAGGCCGAGGCCAAGCTGAACACCATGCAGACCATGCTGGATGACGCAAAAACACAGCAAGCCGACAACGTGGACAAGCTGGAACGGGCTGTCGCCAAGAATCACGACCGGGTTGTACGTGCCCGTGAGGCGTTGGCAGAGGCCCATAAACTGGCGGGCACCGAATCCAGCCCGCAGCTGTCCGAGTAACCCATTGCAGGATCCGTCATGGCATTAGTTCAACAAACATCACCCCATGCCCGCAATGCCCGACCAACATCACGGGTAATGCTCTGGGTTATGCTGGCCACAGTGCCGGGCCTGATTGCCCAGACCCTGTTCTTTGGCTGGGGCAATCTGATCAATGTAGTCTGGTGCGTGGCGCTGGCACTGGGCTCTGAAGCCGTGATCCTGAAACTTCGCGACAAACCCATCGCCTTTTTCCTGAAAGACAATACCGCTGCCGTCACCGGCTTGCTGCTGGGCCTGTCGCTGCCCCAGTTTGCGCCTTGGTGGGTATCCGGCATTGCCGTCATTTCCGCCATCGTGGTGGCCAAGCAGCTCTACGGTGGGCTGGGATCCAACCCGTTCAACCCGGCCATGGTGGGCTACGCTCTGGTGCTGATCTCCTTCCCGGTGGCTATGACCACCAACTGGGCGCAACCTGCGACCCTGTGGGCCGGGGCACCCGGTTTCAGCGAAACCCTGGCAACTATTTTTTCCGCCAGTCAGACCAGCATCGATGCCTGGACCATGGCGACCCCGCTGGACGAATACAAACACAAAATTGCCACATTTACCGCTGCCGAGGTCCTGCAACACCCAACCTTTGGCGATCTGGTGGCAAGGGGCTGGGAATGGGTCAATTTGGCGTTTCTCGCCGGTGGCCTGGTGTTAATCTGGCTCAGAATCATTACCTGGCACATTCCGGTTGCGTTCCTCGGCGCCATCGCCGTCATGAGCCTGGCGTTCGGCAGCAACGCGGATCAATACGCACCATTACAACTGCACCTGCTGGCCGGCGGCACCATGCTCGGCGCCTTCTTCATAGCAACAGATCCTGTGTCTGCGGCCACTAGCCATCAGGGCAAGCTCATTTATGGCGCCGGTATCGGCGTGCTGATCTACCTGATCCGCACCTGGGGTAACTACCCGGACGCCGTGGCCTTCAGCGTACTGTTACTGAACTTCGCAGTACCTTTTATCGATCACTACACACCGCCCAGAACCTATGGCCACCACAAAGCCCGGCGCGGTGTGCCCGGCAAGAACGGAGGCTGACCCATGAATGCGCTCACCACCTCCATCCGCCGCAGCGCCATCGGACTTGGCCTGTTCGCCGTGATAACCGGCGGCACCATCGCCCTGACCCAGGGTGTGACGAAAGATCGGATACAGGAACAGGCCGCCCGCGCAGAAGCCAGGGCACTGTTCGAGATTATTCCCGAGCATCAGCACGACAACGACCTGCTTCGCGATGTCGTCACCCTGCCCGCCAACACCCGACAGCCCGCGTCAGGGCCGGTAAACGTCTGGGTGGCGAGGCGGGATGGCCGGCCCATTGGCATTATCATGCCGGCAGTCGCCCCTGATGGTTATTCCGGAGAGATCCGGTTACTGGTTGGCCTTGATCTGGATGGTAAAGTCCTGGGTGTGCGGGTGACCAACCACAGGGAAACTCCGGGGCTGGGCGACCGGATCGAGACCCGAAAATCCGACTGGGTCTACAGTTTTGATGGCCGCTCTCTGGGCAACCCGCCCGCCAATCAATGGAACGTCAAGAAAAACGGCGGTGTCTTTGATCAGTTTACCGGCGCGACCATTACCCCTCGGGCCGTCGTCAAGGCTGTACATCACTCTCTGAGCTATTTTCGCCAGAACAGGGAGGTCATTCGGGAGCGCCTGAACGAGCCACCCTCCCCCCGGAACCGACAGCTGACACCGGAAGCAATTGCTGGTGAAGCCAACCCTGCGGAGCATTCCTGATCATGGCGACAAAATCTTCCAGTGAAATCATCAAGGACGGTCTTTGGACCAATAACCCGGCGCTGGTTCAGGTGCTTGGCCTGTGCCCGCTGCTGGCGGTCACCAGCACCGTGGTGAACGCCATTGGCCTTGGCATCGCCACACTCATGGTGTTGATTGGCTCGAACCTGTCGGTCTCGCTCATTCGTAATTTCGTCAACGAATCGGTGCGGCTTCCGGCGTTTGTTATGATCATCGCATCCTTTGTGACCTGCGCCGAATTGCTGATGCAGGCGTTCACTTATGAGCTCTATCAGATTCTCGGTATTTTTATCCCGCTGATAGTCACCAATTGCGCGATTCTGGGCCGGGCCGATGCTTTCGCATCAAAGAATCCGCCACTGCCCGCGTTGCTGGACGGCACCATGATGGGATTGGGGTTTCTGGCGGTGTTAATTATTCTGGGCGGGATGCGCGAACTGATTGGTCAGGGCACGCTGTTTGCCGATATGCACCTTTTGCTCGGACCCATGGCCTCTGACTGGGTCATTCAGCCCTTCGAGCACTACCCGGACATGCTGTTCATGGTGCTGCCTCCCGGCGCGTTCATGGGCCTTGGCCTGCTCATTGCGTTGAAAAACAGCATTGATCACCGCCTCAAAGAGCGAAGGCTTGCCGCTGAACCGGCTCATGCCGGTCCTGGCAGTAAACGGGTCAGGGTTACTGGCAACGTTTCCTGAACCTGACCCAACTTTCTGAATCCGGAAGATCATGAACAAAGAAAAGCGTACCGAGATTTTTACACGGCTGCGGGACGAGAACCCCAATCCCACTACGGAATTGAACTACAGCAATCCGTTTGAGTTGCTGATCGCCGTGATCCTGTCGGCACAGGCCACCGATGTGGGCGTTAACAAGGCTACTGACAAGTTATACCCGGTGGCCAATACTCCAGAAGCCATCTACGCGCTGGGCGTAGACGGCCTGAAGGAATACATAAAAACCATCGGCCTGTTCAACAGCAAAGCTGAAAACGTCATCAAAACCTGCCGGATCCTGATTGAAAAGCACAACAGTCAGGTCCCGGATAACCGTGAAGACCTGGAGGCATTACCCGGTGTCGGCAGAAAAACCGCCAACGTGGTATTGAACACCGCTTTCCGCCAGCCCGCCATGGCAGTTGACACTCATATCTTCCGGGTCTCGAACCGAACCGGCATTGCACCAGGCAAAAACGTGCTGGAAGTGGAAAAACGGTTAATGCGACTGATCCCGAAAGACTTCCTGATGGATGCCCACCACTGGCTTATTCTGCATGGCCGTTACACCTGTACCGCCCGAAAGCCAAAATGCGGTGCCTGTCTGATTGAAGATCTGTGCGAGTTCAAGCAAAAACGCGACTATCAGTAAGTCGGCCTGACATCAAAACGCCGGCGAATGCCGGCGTTTTGATGTCAGGCCGGGGCAATCGATCAACGCTTGCCCAGCATCCTCTCTTTCAGGTCTTTCTGAGCTGGCTTGTCAGACAGCCAAATACCGAATAATGCTTTCTTGAACTCCAGATCACCAACGCTGTCTCGCTGCTCGCCGTTCTTCAGAACCTGAACACCGGAGCCCGGCACGTAGACCAGGTCAAACACGTCGCCTTCCTGGATCTCCTCCTGGAACACCGCCATGAACTGATCCACGTCGGCCTGGATCGATGACAGGTCGCCACCGGTAGCCGCCTGGAAGCCGCCCATCGTTGCTTCCGTCATACGCTCGCTGGTGATCATGCCCGAGGTAATGTGCAGCGTGATCGCTTGAGGCTCATCAGCTGAAATTACGGCCTCGGCGTCGTCCACCTTCTCCGGCACATAAAGACCGCCGACATAAAGATTCATGAACCACTTGGAGCGAGTACCTGCACCATTCAACTGGAGCTCTTTTCCCATGGCCGAATAGGTGTCTGGCACGTCCACGCCGTCGACAGTCAGTGCATGGGCAGGCATTGCCAGAGCGCCGACAAGCAGTAAAGAAGCACAACTGGTGATTAGGGTCTTGTTCATCGTCCTTTCCTTTCGATCATTATTATTGAGTGTTTCATCCGCCACCGGGTCAACTCCCACATTCTGCCCGGAGCGGCCATTCTAACAATGAAAAATACAGAGCTATCGCCACTTGGTTCTCATTTGCTGCCACATTTAACAAAAAAGCCGACCTCGTTTCCGTGGCCGGCTTTTTGCAATTCCCGGGCGCTATGGCCTATTTGAACAGCAGGTTTCCAGACAAACCTTCTTTCTCCAGAATTTCCCTGAGCCGGCGTAACGCTTCAACTTGTATCTGACGAACTCGTTCGCGGGTCAAGCCGATCTCCTGGCCGACTTCCTCCAGCGTGCTGATGGGATAGCCTCGAAGCCCGAACCGGCGAGACAAGACTTCCTGCTGTTTGTCGCTGAGCTGATCGATCCATTTCTCGAGGCAGGAGCACATGTTGTTATCCTGCAGCAGGTCGGCTGGATCAGAGGCGCCCTCATCCGCAACCGTATCCATCAGCGATTTATCACTACCAACACCAATTGGCGTGTCCATCGAGGCAACGCGCTCGTTCAATCCAAGCATGCGTTTGACGTCTTGTACCGGCTTATCGACTTTGCGGGCGATCTCTTCTGCGGTTGGCTCGTGATCGAGCTTTTGTGTCAGTTCGCGCGCCGCACGGAGGTACAGGTTTAATTCTTTGACGACGTGAATTGGTAAGCGGATGGTGCGGGTCTGGTTCATGATCGCCCGCTCAATGGTTTGGCGGATCCACCAGGTTGCGTAGGTCGAAAAACGGAAGCCTCGCTCCGGGTCGAACTTTTCGACCGCACGGATCAGCCCGAGATTGCCTTCCTCAATCAGGTCAAGCAGGGTAAGACCCCTGTTCACATAGCGTCGAGCGATCTTTACAACCAGTCTCAGGTTGCTTTCAATCATCCGTTTGCGCCCGGATTCTTCACCTTTGCGAGCCAGGCGCGCAAAGTATACTTCTTCTTCCGGTGTGAGCAGTGGTGAAAAACCGATTTCATTGAGGTACAGCTGAGTAGCATCAAGCTGTTTGGAACTGGTGTAATACTTTCCCTTGGCAGGAAAATCGTCTTCGACTTCGGCCACTGTGTCGTCTGACGATGGTTTTTCCGGTTTATCTTCTGCTAACTGATGCTCGTCTGCGTCTTCGATATCTTCAACGCGATCAATAATGATGTCTTCTTGCTCTGCTGACATAGTCTACCCCGCCTCTCAATAATCCTGTTGTCGCCCGTTACTTCTTGTTATTGCGGACTTACTCCAATAATGGCTTTTGTCAGGACATTTGCTTGTTGGCTGGCAATCACAGTTGCCGTTATTGTTTTTCTACTACGCGGTTTTCAGTCAGGCCTTCCCGGCAATCCTATCGAAAACAGGTTACAGATTTTCGATTTCTTCAGCGTCTTGGCAAGTATCTGGCCGGATCAACTGGGTTGCCATTTCTACGAATCTCGAAGTGCAACACTGGCTTATCAGTACCAGAACTACCCAATTCAGCGATCACCTGTCCAGCTTTTACATCCTCCCCTTCTTGCACCAATATCTTGCGGTTGTGGGCGTAAGCGCTCAAATACTGTTCATTGTGATTGACGATAATCAGGTTCCCGTAACCCAGTAACCCACTACCGGCATACACCACATTACCACCCGCCGCCGCTTTCACAGCATCCCCGGGTTTCCCGGCAATATCAATACCTTTATTGACTTTTCCTGACTCTGAAAAGTTTGCAATAACAGTGCCAGAGTGCGGCCATTGCCAGCGGATATTGCCAACGGTCTGGCTACCGGTCGTTCTTTGGGAGGGGGGCGTAGCCGCCCGAGAGGGTGGTGCGGATGCTGTTCGGGCCGGCGGCTTGGCGCTGGCCGACGGTTGACTTGCAGCGGGAGCCTGGCGTGGCGGCGGTGATGACGCCTGGGCCGTTTGGCGAATACGGCCTTTCTGGTCCAGCCGGAGTACCTGACCGGCCCGGATCGTCCAGGGTGGCGACATACCGTTGGCATCGCCGAGTTCGCGATAGTCGCGGCCATAACGCCAGGCAATGCCATAAAGGGTTTCCCCCGGCTTGACCACATGACTGCCCCAGTAAACCGGCGGGTTGTAGAGGTCATCGCCATAAATCGCGTTGGTATTACAACCGGCAAGCATCAAGGCGGACATCAGCAAAGCCAGCGTTGCGGCACGTTTTGCTGACAGATCCCGGCACACACCGTCCCCAACAGACCAGAGCCTGAAACGGAGAACAGCCTTACTATGCCGATAAAGATTAGTCACGTAATAAAAAACGCCTGATTATGATAAATCCATCTAAGAAACGAACCGCAAGCGATGCAGCTTCTCATGTGTCAGGACTAACTTATTAATATATTGCACGATTCATGAACAAGTCCAAGTTACTCTCCGCACAGGATTGTTACCGTCCGGAACAGTCGTTTTGTGCGCCAGGTAACACTTTTACGGATCAAGACGTCTTGGCGGCCTGCCTGCGCTCTGACCGCCCCCCGAACCACTCCATGGCCAGAACAAGGCCCAAGCCAACCACAGCCATGACCATGGCCAGCAACACCTGGGGGTCCTGACCATAAAGTTGCGCCCAGGTCTCTGGTCCCACCGGAGACTGACTGACTGGCACTTCCTTGCCGGAGCTGTTTACTCGCCAGCTCAGGGTTTCCTGCCAAGGCCAGACCTTGCCAAGTGCACCAATCATAAAGCCGGTCAACAACGCCAGCACGGCATCGTGAAAGTGCCGAAAGGCCAGCGTAATCAGGCGGGCAACGGACAGCAAACCAATCACACACCCGATCAGAAACAGCCCAAGATGGTCCAGCTCAAACGATTTAACGGCCGCCAGTACCGGCGCATACATGCCGATGATGAGCAACAGAAAGCTGCCAGAGATACCCGGTAAAATCATGGCGCAGATAGCCAGTGCGCCCGCGCCGAGAAACGCCAGACCAGACGGGTCCAGCTCACTGGCAGGCAATGTGGTCACCCACCAGGCGAATGCAATGCCGACCACCAATGGCACAACCAGGGCTGGCGACACCCGGCGCACCTGTTGCCCTACGTGCCAGACCGACGCAACAATCAAACCAAAGAAAAAGCTCCAGATCAGCACCGGGTGCTCATCCAGCAACCAGGTAATGAGCGAAGCAAGGCTGGCAACACTGGTCAGCACCCCGGCCAGTAGGCACAACAGGAAATTACCATCCATGGATCGCCAGAAACCGGCAACATCGCCTTTCAGGAACTGTCGAAAGAACGCCACCGGCGCCGCGCTGATAGCCTCAAGCAACCGAAAATAGATACCGGTGATAAACGCAATAGTGCCGCCAGACACGCCCGGGACAATATCCGCAGCACCCATCGCCATACCCCGGAAGAACACACCAGCCGGATGATGCTGGCGAGGGATTGAGCGGTCAGGTTGTTGACTCATCAACGAACGACCCCGCCCAGCAATGGCACAAAATGCACTGGCTCCAGCTCTCGCCGCTCAAAACGATCACCTTTACGGATAATCTCCACCAGAACCTGCTCGTACTCACCCACCGGCGCAATCAAAACACCGCCTTCATCGAGCTGCTCCAGCAACTCCCGCGGCACGTCTACCGGTGCGGCGGTAACAATAATGCCGGCAAACGGCCCACGCTCCGGCCAACCCATGCCACCATCGGCATGCTTGAGCATGACATTGCGGATATTGAGCTGGCGCAGCCTGTCCCGCGCACGCTCCTGCAGGGGGCGAATACGCTCAACGCTGTAGATCTCTGGAAACAGCTGTGACAAAACTGTGGTCTGATACCCGGAGCCGGTGCCCAGCTCAAGTACTCTGGCAGGCTCATGGGCTAGCAGCAGTTCGGTCATGCGGGCCACTGTGTAGGGCTGGGAAAGGGTCTGGCTGTAGCCGATGGGCAAAGACGTATCTTCGTAGGCACGATGGGCAAGCGCTTCATCCAGAAAGATATGTCGGGGAACCTGGCCGATCACATCCAGAACCCGGTCAGATTTTATGCCGGCTTCACGCAACCGCTGCACCAGGCGCATCCGGGTACGCCTTGAGGTCATACCGATGCCTTCAAGCTGCGCACTCATACTTGAACATCTCCGGGGCTGGTAAGGCTGTCCACCCAGTCCCGCAGGCCAGACATTGCCTCATGACGCGTCATGTCGATGTGGACCGGCGTTATCGATACGTAACCTTCGCGCAACGCGTGAAAGTCCGTGCCGGGCCCGGCATCACCGCCACGACCGGCGGCTCCGATCCAGTACCTTTGTTTGCCCCTGGGGCACGTCATGGGAACCGCACCCTCAGCCCGCTCCCGATTACCCAGCCGGGTTACCCGAAAACCGGCCAGTTCACTCCAGGGCACATCGGGTACGTTGACATTCAGTATCGATCGGGGGCCAAGCGACAATGCACGGGTGCTCTCCAGCAATAGCCGCACAACCCGGGCTGCCGTTTCGTAGTGAAAGTGGCCGTTGTTGACCAACGAGACCGCAATGGCTGGCAGCCCAAGATGACGACCTTCGGTGGCGGCAGCCACAGTGCCGGAATAGATGATGTCATCGCCCAGATTGGCGTGGGTATTGATCCCGGAAACCACCCGATCAAACGGCTGATCAAACAACCCATTGACCGCCAGATGCACGCAGTCTGTTGGGGTGCCATCCACCGAACGGTAGCCGTTAGGATGCTGCTCAATCGTCAGTGGACGGTTGAGGGTCAGCGCATTGCTGGCACCGCTGTGATCCCGGTCAGGGGCAACCACTTCCAGTTCACCCAACCCCTGAAGCCCCTCGTAAAGAGCCACCAACCCTGGCGAGTGCACGCCATCATCATTGGACAACAAAATACGCACAGTGTTCTCCGCTAGCTTTCTTGCTTGTTATCACGGCTGAGGCTCATGTCCTGCAGCTCAAAAATATCACCCAGCACGGTGGTGGCATACTGCCCGGGCGGCAAAAAGAATTGCAGCCTCAGGGTGCAGTCGTCCAACCATTGCCAGCGCAGTTGTTCTGGCTGACACACCAGCGCACGCCGCTCGGGCTTCATACGGGTACTCAGAAACAGCCTTTCAAACTCCGGGTGGCTGGCAACAACAGCACGCTCAAAGGTTGCCTGCTCTTCGCCGGCGCTGGTGCCACCATCACCCCAGAGCGGGCCGGTAGGAATTCCGCCATCAACGGGCTCGCCGGGCAGGCTCACAAACCAGTTGTCAGCGCTGACCCTTTGCGCCAGCACCTCATTAAACAACCATGAACGTGCCGCCGAAAAGTACAATACGTTTTTCGAGCTGCTTCCGCCACCGCCACGGCTGTGGCGACCGCCCTTCTTTCGGTTCAACCGGGACGGGTCAAGATTCACGGCCCGGGCCAGATTACCACCGCCAATGCCGAACCGCTGCGGACCAAAATAGTTGGGCGCACCCCGCGCCGCCAAGCGCTCCAGCGCCTGATCCAGAAGCTCCCTATCCCCGGACACCTCACGCAGCACCAGATCAAAGCCGTTATTAACATGCTCACCACGCCGCAGTTTGCGGGCGTGACGACGACTTGCCAGCACCGGCCAGCGCTCGGCAATCGCGGTCAGAAGATCCGCATCAGACGCCTCCCGGCCAGGGCAGTACAAACTGAACCACTGCACCGTAATCGCATGGCGGTCTTTCAGGCCACAGAATCCCACCTCAAAAGCTTTGCACCCGGCCAGCGTGGCCAGTTGCTGAGCCACGTACTCGGTGTTGTCTCCGCACTTTTCAAGGCGAACACACACATGCTCACCAGCCCCGGAACGGTCACTCTCAGGTGCCTCAAACTCAGGCCAGAGCTGCTCGGTCACCCGGAAATCCTCCGGTGCAGCCTTCAACAACGCCTTGCCCGGCCGTGTTCCGGATGACGTCGGCCAATCCAACCGCCAGCGAGCCACCGCTTCCGATTGGCTCACAGGCTCACCGGCTCAAGCAAACACACCGCCTGACAGGCAATGCCCTCGCCCCGGCCGGTAAATCCCAGCTTTTCAGTGGTGGTCGCTTTAACACTCACCCGACTCACCGGCACACCAAGATCCTCAGCAATATTCAGCCGCATGGCTTCCACATGAGGCGCAATCTTCGGAGCCTGGGCGATGATCGTGGTATCGACATTCACCACCGAGAAACCTTCCTCCAACACCCGCTGCATCACCCGGCGCAACAAATCCCGGCTATCCGCGCCAGCCCACTCATCACTGGTATCCGGAAATAGATGACCGATATCGCCCAGCGCCACCGCGCCCAGTAAGGCATCCGCCAACGCGTGCAGCAGTGCATCACCGTCAGAATGGGCTTTCAGACCATGACTGTGGGGAATCTCAACACCCCCTAAAATGACAAAATCGCCCTCACAAAAGGCATGGACATCAAAGCCCTGGCCAATACGCATGATTGTCTCCGAAACCAAACAGGAATGAACGTGAAGGGGAAAGCCTTACTGCCGACCGAGAATAAACTCGGCCAGTGCCAGATCCGACGGCACCGTAATCTTGAGATTATCCGCCCGGCCTTCCACTAGAAGAGGCATATTACCGGAAAACTCCATGGCAGAGGACTCATCAGTCACCGCATGGCCATTTTCCAGAGCAGACTCCAGCGCCGCCCTGAGCGCTCCGAACCTAAACATCTGCGGCGTCAACGCCCGCCACAACCGACGACGATCCACCGTCTGATCAACCTCAGGCGGAACACCTTCACCCGCCTGTTTCAACGTATCCGCCACCGGCGCCGCCAGCAGGCCACCCACAGGGTGCTCAAGCAGAGTATCGATCAGGTTGGCAAGATCATGAGGATGCAAACACGGCCGCGCGGCATCGTGCACCAGAACCCAGTCATTATCGTCAGCCTGCTCTTCCAGCGCATGCAATGCCGAAAGCACCGAATCCGCCCGTTCCTTACCACCGGTACAGGTCTGAATGCGGTCGTCCTTAGCAGACTCACTGCCTGGCCACCAATGATCCTGCGCACTCAATGGCACCATGCAGCCTTTAAAGGGGGCGTTATCAAGAAGACGGGATAAAGTGATATCGAGAATAAAGCGGTTGGCAATCTTCAGATACTGCTTGGGGCATTCAGCGTTCATGCGCTGGCCGATGCCAGCGGCGGGAACAATAAGCCAAAGTTCGGAGTTAATCATCGGAAGACCCGAAAAAAGTCAGGAGAGAGCGCCGGGGAGGGTCTCTCCGGGAATGTCGAAGGCCAGGGATGGCCTGAGAGAAGCGCACATGGATGTGCTCGTAGCGGTTCCCGGAGAGACCCTCCCCGGCGCTCGGAACACCCAATGTCGAATTCAGTTTTCGACGACCAGGAAAAACGTCTCGTCTTCACGAATAAGCCCCAGGTTCATTCGGGCCCGCTCCTCTACCGCCCCCTGCTCATTACGAAGATTCCGCACCTCCGCATAAAGCCGGTCATTACGCCCCGCCAACCCGGCATTCTCGGCCCGCTGCTCTGCAATCGCCTTCTCCAGTGACCAAACCTGCGCAAAGCTACCCTCCCCGATCCACAGGCGAACCTGCAGCAGGAGAATCAGCACTACCAGAATAGCCCATAGCGTTTTCATGCAAATCAGCTCAGAAAATAACCAGAATTAAAGTCGGCATCAGCGGCCTAGTATAAACCTTATAGTAGATTAGCAACAAATTTCCGTAAGTCACTGTACAAAAAGGCCATCGTTTCCGAATTTTCATCCAGAACGCGATGGCCTTAACATTTTGTTACCTGCCAGCTACCACTGACAGGCCACAAACTACCGCCCGATCTTAACCCTGACCCTTGATTTCGCTCAGACCAAGGTATGGCGCCTTACCTTCCAGCGCCTCTTCAATACGCAGCAGCTGGTTGTACTTGGCAACCCGATCAGAGCGGCACAAAGAACCAGTCTTGATCTGACCAGCGCAAGTTGCCACCGCCAGATCGGCAATGGTGGTGTCTTCAGTTTCACCGGAACGGTGAGAGATCACCGCCGTGTAACCGGCATCCTGAGCCATCTTGATAGCGTCCAGAGTCTCGGACAGACTGCCGATCTGGTTAAACTTGATCAGAATCGAGTTACCCACACCCTTCTCGATACCCTGCTTCAGGATCTTGGTGTTGGTTACGAACAAGTCATCACCTACCAACTGAACCTTGTCGCCCAGCTTGTCGGTCAACACCTTCCAGCCGTCCCAGTCGCTCTCATCCATGCCGTCTTCAATAGACACGATCGGATAACGCTCGCACAAGCCGGCCAGGTAATCGGCAAAGCCTTCGGAATCGAAACTCTTACCTTCACCAGACAGGTTGTACTGGCCGTCTTTGTAAAACTCGGAAGACGCGCAGTCCAGAGCCAGGGTGACATCTTTGCCCAGCTCATAGCCCGCATTTTCAACCGCTTCCTTGATCACCGCCAGCGCGGCCTCGTTAGACGGCAGGTTCGGCGCAAAACCGCCTTCGTCGCCAACAGCGGTGTTCAGGCCCTGAGCCTTCAGTACTTTTTTCAGGCTGTGAAAGATCTCGGCACCCACGCGCAGCGCCTCGGCAAAGCTTTTCACGGACACCGGCTGGACCATGAATTCCTGGATGTCGACGTTGTTATCCGCGTGCTCACCGCCGTTGAGGATATTCATCATCGGCACCGGCATGGAGAACTCACCGGAGGTGCCGTTTACATCGGCGATGTGCTCGTAAAGCGGCTTACCCAGAGAAGTCGCTGCAGCCTTGGCTGCCGCCAGGGAAACCGCCAGAATAGCGTTAGCGCCCAGATTGGCCTTGTTCTCGGTGCCGTCCAGTTCAATCATGATCTGGTCCAGGCTACGCTGATCCGCAGAATCCTTACCCACCAGGGCATCACGAATCTGGCCATTGATGGCCTCAACCGCTTTGCGAACACCTTTACCCAGGTAACGGGACTTGTCCCCGTCACGCAGTTCCAGCGCTTCGCGGGAACCGGTAGAAGCACCGGAGGGCGCACAAGCACGGCCCAATGTACCGTCCTCGAGAATCACATCTGCCTCTACTGTCGGGTTACCGCGCGAGTCCAAAACTTCACGAGCTTTGATGTTGGCAATCTTGGTCATGCGAAAATTTCTCCAGATTTTCTGTATCTAAACGGTTCAAGTTGTAAGTTTAGCCTAGAGCAGGTGGGGGATGGCTTTCCGAAACTGTGCGCAGCCATGGATGGCGGAGCCCAAGCGTCACATGGATGTGCCGAAGGAGCGTGTTTCGGAAAGCCATCCCCCACCTGCTCGTATTCCCAAACAGGACAAAAACAAACACCGCCAATCAGGCGGTGTCGATAGGTTTAAAACTCTTAACAAGATCATCCACTGCTTTCACCCGCTGAAGGAATGGCTCCAGCTGGCTCAGGCGCAGGGCGCAAGGGCCATCGCATTTGGCCTGATCCGGGTCAGGATGCGCCTCCAGGAACAATCCGGCCAGGCCCTGTGACATGCCCGCCAGCGCCAGATCAGTCACCTGGGCACGTCGGCCGCCCGCAGAGTCAGAGCGTCCGCCAGGCATTTGCAGCGAATGGGTCACATCAAACATCAACGGCACGTTCATCGACTTCATGATGCCGAAACCGAGCATGTCGACCACCAGGTTATTGTAGCCAAAGCTACTACCGCGCTCGCACAGGATAATCTTGTCGTTACCGGCCTCTTCGCACTTGGTGATGATGTGTTTCATTTCCTGGGGGGCCAGGAACTGCGCCTTCTTGATGTTGATCACTGCACCGGTTTTCGCCATGGCCACCACCAGATCGGTCTGGCGACTCAGGAACGCGGGCAGCTGAATGATGTCGCACACCTCGGCAGCCGGCGCCGCCTGCTCTGGCGTGTGCACATCAGAGATGATCGGCACGCCGAACTTGCTCTTGATGTCTGCCAGAATCTGCAACCCTTTTTCGAGGCCGGGGCCGCGAAACGAGTTGACCGACGAGCGGTTGGCCTTGTCGAACGACGCCTTGAACACGTAAGGAATGCCGAGTTTGCCAGTGGCTTCGACATAAGCCTGGGCCACGTCCATAGCCAGCTCGGGTGATTCCAGTACGTTCATGCCACCGAACAACACGAAAGGTTTGTCGTTCGCAACCTCAATTCCGGCGACGTTCACCATGCGCTGCGCCATGCTCAGGATCCTTTCTTGTTGGCCAGTGCTGCCTCAACAAACCCCTTGAACAGCGGGTGGCCGTCGCGGGGTGTGGAGGTAAATTCCGGGTGGAACTGACACGCCACAAACCAGGGATGATCCGGCGCTTCAACCACTTCCACCAATCGGCCATCAGTAGAGCGACCGGAGATCTTCAGGCCTGCTTCTTCCAACCTGGGCAAGAAGTGATTATTGACCTCGTAGCGGTGACGGTGGCGCTCGCGAATGATTTTCTTGCCGTAGCAGGCCGCAATGGTCGAGCCATCGGTCAACACGCAATCCTGAGCACCCAGGCGCATAGTGCCACCCAGGTCTGAGGCTTCGGTACGTGCTTCCGTGGTGCCACTGGCATCCAGCCATTCGGTAATCAGACCAACCACCGGGGCCGGGCTATGCTCGCGGAACTCGGTGCTGTGGGCGTCTTTCAGACCAGCCACATTGCGGGCGTATTCGATGACAGCCACCTGCATGCCCAGGCAAATACCCAGGTAGGGAACCTTGTTTTCACGGGCGTACTGCACCGTGCGAATCTTGCCTTCCACGCCGCGCTCACCAAAGCCACCCGGCACCAGAATGGCATCAGCGGATTCCAGCACACCGGTGCCGTCGCGTTCGATGTCTTCGGAGTCGATGTAATTGATATTGACCTTGGTGCGGGTCTTGATGCCCGCGTGCAGCAAGGACTCAATCAGGGATTTGTAGGCTTCCAGGAGCTCCATGTACTTGCCGACCATGGCGATGGTGACTTCCTGCTCCGGATTCATCAGGGAATCCACCACGTCGTCCCACTCACTCAGGTCTGCCTCGCGGGCCTGCAGGTTGAAACGCTCGATCACCAGTTGGTCCAGACCGTACTGGTGCAACATGCGAGGAATGGCGTAGATTGACTTGGCATCCTGAAGCGGGATCACCGCCCGCTCTTCAACGTTGGTGAACAACGCGATCTTGCGACGGGAGCTGATATCCACTTCGTGCTCGGAACGGCACAACAGAATATCCGGCTGCAGGCCGATAGAGCGCATTTCCTTCACGGAGTGTTGGGTCGGCTTGGTTTTGATCTCGCCGGCAGTCGCAATGTATGGCACCAGAGTCAGGTGCATGAACAAGGCGCGCTGGGGGCCCACTTCGACCTTGAGCTGACGGCAGGCTTCGAGGAACGGCAGCGATTCGATATCGCCTACGGTTCCGCCCACTTCAATCATGGCTACGTCGGAACCCGCCGCACCCTCAACGACCCGACGCTTGATCTCGTCGGTGATGTGGGGGATGACTTGCACAGTGCCGCCAAGATAATCGCCACGACGCTCTTTGCGGATAACTTCTTCATACACACGGCCGGTGGTGAAGTTGTTACGCTTGCTCATGGGCGTACGAATAAAGCGTTCGTAATGGCCCAGGTCCAGGTCGGTTTCCGCGCCGTCTTCGGTGACAAAAACTTCACCGTGCTGGAACGGGCTCATGGTGCCGGGGTCCACGTTGATGTACGGGTCCAGCTTGAGAATAGTGACCTTCAGGCCGCGTGCCTCAAGGATGGCTGCCAGTGAGGCAGACGCAATACCTTTCCCCAAGGAGGACACGACACCGCCGGTGACGAAAATATAACGCGTCATGCAGATTCCGTGATTATCTGGTTCGGTGAAGGAGGGAGATTGTTCATCTCAAGATGGGACGTCAGACTACCAGAAAGACCCCCTCTACTCAATCACAATCCCTCTCCACAATCAGCCGCCAGCCGGCGGCAGGGGCGCTTCCCGAGTATTGGCCAGAACACCACAAATCGCCAATGGCAATCAGCTCACTGCCCCCCGGTGCTTCCCGGTAAACCAGCGGCAGCGCTACTCTTTCCCAAGGAGGCACCCCCTGCTCCTGTAGCCAGGTTTTTAATGCACGGGAGTGCTCACCGTCGGCGAATCGCACCCGTTCGCCACCTTGCCTCGTAGATATCCGTATTGGCGGTGGTGGATTTTTTGAGGTAAGCGCCTGGGTTTCCACCAGTTGCAGTCGCCAACACGCCCATTTCAGCCCGGCGCCGGGTAAGAGGTCCGCAGGCTGCTCAGGTACATGCGCGTGCGGGACCATATACAGATGTTCCCGGTAACGCCGCAGGCTGAAGCCATCACCGCGAATTTCAGGCTCTCGATCTTCCCCGGCTTCCAGCATGTCTGCCAGCGCCTGCTCCCAGTCTGAAATCGCGGGCACAGGCCAACCCTGATGGCTGATCCACCAGCGCACCAGATTGCGCTGCTCGAGCCCGCTCAGCGCTTTGAACGGCGCAAGCTTTAACCGGTCCCGGCCGGCATCGCCGCAAATCTGCCACTGCAACTCCGCCAGGCGCTGATTGAGCTGCTCGCTTTCGCGGCAAGCTTGAGCACTGTGAACCATACGTTTGAGTAGGTTCGGCCAACGGCTTTTCAGCCCAGGCATTACCGCATGGCGCAGGTAGTTGCGATCAAAAGCATGACTTTCGTTGCTGGGGTCTTCGGTCCAGGCCACCCCTGCAGCGCTGGCAACCTCTGCCAGCCGGTCACGACTGATGTTCAGCCAGGGGCGAAACAGTCTGCCGCGACCCATCGGTCGGGCACGCGGCATACCCGCCAGTCCATGAACCCCAGAGCCTCGCAGCAATCTGAACAACACCGTTTCCGCCTGATCATCACCGTGATGGGCCATCAGCAGCAGGTCATTCTCGCCAAGCTGATTTTTGAACACCCGGTAACGGGCACTCCGCGCCGCCGCTTCAAGACCGCTGGCACCGGCTACCTCCACTTCAACTCGCTGCACCACCAATGGCACTGACAGCCGCGCACAGGTATCCCGACAAAACTGCTCGGTCTGCTCATGGTTGGGTTGAAGCTGATGATTGATGTGTAAGGCGGTTACGTCTGGATGGCAGGCTGACACCACGTGCAGCAGCAAGGCAGAATCCAGGCCGCCACTGAAGGCGACCCAGAGTCGGGAATAATCGGGAAGTGCGCCGACTGGCTCAACAAGATCCTTTGGCCAGCCAGAGTCCCGGGCGGCGTTACCGCCCGCCTTCATACTTGGTCAAACGCTGATAACGGCGCGAAACCAGTTCGTCCTGGGGAAGCCGGCCGAGCTCAGCCAGACCTTTGGCGAGTCGCGTTTTCAGCGTTTTAGCCATTTTTTCAGGGTTGCGATGCGCGCCGCCCAAAGGCTCTTCAATGATATTGTCGGCAACGCCCAGCTCTTTGAGCCGCTGAGCGGTCACGCCCATGGCCTCTGCAGCCACTGACGCATATTCCGCGCTCTTCCAGAGAATGGACGCGCAACCTTCCGGTGAAATGACCGCATAGGTGGAGTACTGCAACATGTTCAGCTGGTCACACACGCCAATGGCCAATGCGCCACCAGAACCGCCCTCACCAATCACCGTGGAAATGATGGGCGTTTTCAACCGCGACATCACCGCCAGGTTAAAGGCAATGGCCTCACTCTGGCCACGCTCTTCGGCGCCAATGCCAGGATAGGCTCCGGGCGTGTCGATAAAGGTCAGAATCGGCATCTTGAAGCGCTCGGCCATTTCCATCAGGCGTAGCGCTTTGCGATAACCCTCAGGGCGCGGCATGCCAAAGTTTCGTTTAACCTTTTCACGAATCTCCCGGCCTTTCTGGTGACCAATCACCATCACAGGCTGGTTATCCAGACGGGCGGTACCACCGATGATGGCCTGATCGTCCGCGTAACGGCGATCACCATGCAGCTCATCGAAATCATCAAAGACCAGATCGATGTAATCCTGGGTATAAGGCCTGCGTGGGTGCCGCGCAAGCCGGGCTACGTCCCAGGACTGCAAGTCAGAGAAGATGGTCTCCGTAAGGCTGACACTCTTCTTTTTGAGGCGACTAATTTCATCGGTAATGTTGATGTCGGTGTCGTTGCCCACCATACGAAGCTCTTCAATCTTGGCTTCCAGGTCGGCGATCGGCTGTTCGAAATCCAGGTAATTAGGGTTCATGATGTTCCATCATTTGATTGCCAGGCAGGATTTAACCCGCCATAACCAGAATTTGGGACAAAGATAGCAGCGCAAATCGCGCAGCTAAAGCGGACATTGGTATTAATCATAGACCAGTTCCACAGACTGGTCGCCCACCAGGTGTTTCAGCTCAAACAACAGGTTGTCATCCGGCTGCACCCGCCAGGACTCACCCAGCTCAATCCGGGTTCTGGCCTCAGCACTGCTGTATTCGATCCAGACCGGGCTGCCATCGTTACGGAATGGCCGCAAGGTGTCATCCAGTTTATCCAGCAGCCCGTTCTGCAACTGTTCTGAGCGCAAGGCCAACCTGATCCCGCGACTGAATTGCTGACGAGCGGTGGCGACATCCATCACCGAGCTCACCCGCATTTTCATCTGGCCGGAGTAATCATCGTGACTGACCTGCCCCTCCACCACAATCACTTGGTCGGATTGTAGCAACTCTCTGTTCTCAAAAAAGGCCTCAGAGAACAAAGTGGCTTCGATACGAGCACTGCGATCGTCCAGGGTGATAAAACACATGGTTGAGCCGGTACGGGTTTTCATGGTGCGCTGAGCCACCACCAGGCCGGCAACCCGCTGGGGTGATTTGTTGGGCTTGAGATCTGCAATGGACGAACGCACAAATCGCCGCACTTCTCGTTCATATTCATCAAACGGATGGCCGGTAAGGTAAATCCCGAGGGTGTCTTTCTCCCCTTTCAGGCGCTGCTTCTCCGGCCACTCACGAACATTGGCTACGTCCTCATAGGGATCGCCGTCTTCCCCGCCTTCCAGCATTTCCCCGAACATGTCGACCATACCAACCGCGTCGTTTCGTGACTGCTGGCCGGCCTGCTGCACGGCCTTGTCGATGCTTGCCATCAACTGGGCACGACTGGCACCCAGTTTATCCATGGCGCCCGCGCGAATAAGCGCTTCCATGGCGCGCTTGTTGACTTTCTTCAGGTCAACCCGACGGCTGAAATCAAAGATGTCGAGGAACGGACCGCCCTCTCTGGCCGCCGCAACCACACTGTCAATCGGGCCTTCACCCAAGCCTTTGATGGCGCCCAGGCCGTAAATAATCTGACCTTCATCGTTCACGGTGAAGGTGTACTCAGACCGGCTGACGTCCGGAACCAGCAGGTCCAGCTTCATGTTCCGGCACTCTTCGACCAGCGTCACTACCTTGTCTGTGTTCTGCATATCGGCGGTCAACACCGCCGCCATAAACTCTGCCGGGTAATGCGCCTTCATCCAGAGCGTCTGATAAGACACCAGCGCGTAGGCAGCGGAGTGAGACTTGTTGAAACCGTAACCGGCGAATTTCTCCACCAGGTCGAAGATGTTTTCAGCGAGGGTTTTATCGATACCGTTGCCGGCGCAGCCCTCCAGGAAGAAGGCCTTCTGCTTTTCCATTTCTTCGGGCTTTTTCTTACCCATCGCCCGGCGTAGCATGTCTGCGCCACCCAGCGTATAGCCCGCCATCACCTGGGCGATCTGCATGACCTGTTCCTGATAAAGGATAACCCCGTACGTGGGCTCCAGCACCGGCTTCAGGCCATCAAACTGATAATCCGGATGCGGGTAAGACATCGGCTGCTTGCCGTGCTTACGGTCGATAAAGTCATCCACCATGCCCGACTGCAGAGGGCCAGGGCGGAACAGAGCCACTAGGGCGATCATGTCTTCCAGGGAGTCGGGTTGCAGGCGGCGGATCAGATCTTTCATGCCACGGGATTCCAACTGGAACACCGCCGTCGTTTCCGCCTTCTTGAGCACTTCGAACGACAATTTGTCATCCAGAGGAATGGCCGCGATGTCCAATTCCGGCTCCCCGCGCTTCTGACGGCGCGGGTTGATCATGTGCAACGCCCACTTGATAATGGTCAGGGTCCGCAAACCCAGGAAGTCGAACTTGACCAGTCCGGCTTCCTCCACATCGTTCTTGTCAAACTGGGTGACCAGGCTGCCGCCTTCATCATCGCAGTACAGCGGCGAGAAATCGGTAATCTTGGTGGGCGCAATCACCACGCCCCCGGCATGCTTGCCCGCGTTACGGCAAACGCCCTCAAGCTTCAACGCCATTTCCCAGATCTCCTGGGCTTCCTCATCCTGTTCCAGAAACTCTTTAAGCTGGGGCTCCTGTTCAATGGCCTTGCTGAGGGTCATACCGACTTCAAACGGAATCAGCTTGGACAGTTTGTCGGCCAGACCGTAAGACTTACCCTGCACTCGCGCGACGTCTCGCACCACCGCCTTGGCGGCCATGGTGCCAAAGGTAATGATCTGAGAGACCGCTTCACGGCCGTATTTCTCCGCGGTGTATTCGATCACCCGGTCGCGACCTTCCATGCAGAAGTCGACGTCGAAGTCGGGCATAGAGACCCGTTCCGGGTTCAGGAACCGCTCGAACAGCAGGTCGTATTCCAGTGGATCAAGATCGGTAATAAGCAGCGCGTAGGCGACCAGGGAACCAGCACCGGAGCCCCGGCCCGGCCCTACTGGCACGCCGTTATTCTTGGCCCACTTGATAAAGTCCATAACGATCAGGAAGTAGCCCGGAAACCCCATCTGGATAATGATATCCAGCTCGAACTTCAGCCGCTTGTAGTATTCGTCGCGCTTCGCGTTGTACTCCGGATCCTCTTTGCTGAGGATGGTTTCCAGGCGCATTTCCAAGCCTTCTTCCGACACGTGTCGGAAGTATTCGTCCTTGGTCATGCCTTCGGGGATCGGGTAATTGGGCAGGAAGTATTCGCCAAGGCGCACCTTCACCGAGCAGCGGCGGGCAATTTCGACCGTGTTCTCGACCGCTTCAGGGATATCCGAGAACAACTCGATCATTTCCTCGGCACTTCGCAGGTATTGCTGGTCGCTGAATCGGCGGTCCCGGCGCGGGTCATCCAGGGTGCGGCTTTCGCCAATACAGACCCGGGCTTCGTGGGCCTCAAAGTCTTCCGCCGTCAGGAAGTGCACATCGTTGGTTGCCACCACTGGCAGGCCCATCTCTGCGGCAAGATCCACAGACAAGTGCAAGCAATCTTCGTCACCGGCCCGGTCCGTGCGCTGCAACTCCAGGTAGTAGCTGTCAGGATACAACCGCATCCAGTATTGGGCCCTTTCCCGGGCCAGCTCTGGTTTTCCGGCCAGCAGCGCTTTGCCCACATCACCCATTTTCGCGCCCGACAAAGCAATCAGCCCGCTAGCGCGAGCCTCCAGCCAGGCCTTGCGAACAATCGGCTTGCCAAAACGCTGGCCTTCGGTGTAACCAAGAGAAATGATTTCGGTGAGATGCAGATAGCCGTCATTGTCACGGGCCAGCAAAGTCAGCCTGAACGGGCTTTCCGGCTCATCCGGGTTTTCCAGCCAGAGATCAGCACCAATAATCGGTTTTACACCCGCGCCCATGGCTGCTTTATAAAAACGCACCAGTGAGCACATATTGGATTGCTCGGTCAGGCCGACCGCCGGCATGCCCAACTCAGCGACACGACCGATCAGCGGCTTGACCCGGACCAGGCCATCCACCAGGGAATATTCTGAATGCACTCTCAGGTGTACGAACGTATTTGCCATGGTCAACCGCCAATCAAGGTGCGTAAATCTTCTTCGGTTTGAGGACCAAAGCGCGTTTCAACCAGTGTGCCCTGAGGGTCCACTACAAACGTCGCCGGCAAGGCCATCGGCACTTTCCAGCCAAACCCTGGCCCCGGGTCCTGCCCCAGCATCGTAAATTCAATTCCCATGCGCTGACCAAGCTCTTCCAGAGCGGGGCCTTCTATGCCATCGAAGTTGACACCCAGCACGGCGATGTCCGGGGCTTTATCGATGTGGTTAAGCTCTGGAATCTCCTCCAGACAGGGCGCACACCATTCAGCCCAGTAATTCACCAGCACCCACTGGCCACGGTACTCATCCCAATTCACCAGGGTGCCGTCCGAGCGGACCATCTCGGTTTTTTCACAACCCGACAGAATTATTGCCGCTATCAACGCGGGCAACAGCAGCCAGCGTCGCCCGGAAGGCTTGATGGATGGAATGGAAAGGTGACGAGGGTACTGCAAGGGATATCCTCCTGTTAGACTACGCCCCCTTAAACGGACCGCAATCATCACTGTAAACCGGGCATGACCATGACAGAACCAACCCGCATTTTCCACAACCCACGGTGCTCAAAATCACGCCAGACCCTTGAGTTGCTTCAGCAACAAGGTATCGAGCCGGAGATTATACGCTACCTTGAGACACCACCAACAGAGCAGGAACTGATACACGTTCTTGATCTTCTTGATTGCGACCCCCGTAAAATAATGCGGACAAAAGAAACCGAGTATCGGGAGCAAAGCCTGGACAATCCGGAGCTCACCCGGGAGCAATTGGTCGAGGCTATGGTCAACACACCCAAACTGATTGAGCGGCCCATTGTCATTGCCAACGGCAAAGCTGCCATCGGCAGACCCCCCGAGAGTGTCCTCGACATTCTGTAAGCCAACCGGTCAGGAGCTGATATGAGCGACACCAATCCCTACATTCTCGTTCTTTATTACAGCCGGAACGGTCAGACCGCCGAAATGGCCAGTCAGATCGGCCGAGGCGTCGCTCGGGTTGCCGGCATGAATGCCAGGATCCGCACCGTACCGCCGGTATCCGCTGACACCACTGCAAGCATGCCGGCAGTGCCGGACAGCGGTGCCCCCTATGCCACAAAGGACGATTTGGGCAATTGTGCGGGTCTCGCCCTGGGCAGCCCGACCCGCTTCGGTAACATGGCTGCGCCACTGAAGCATTTTCTGGATGGCACCGGCGATCTCTGGCTGAACGGCAAGCTTTCGGGCAAGCCAGCCGGCGCGTTCACCTCAACCGGCAGTCTGCATGGCGGCCAGGAAACCACTCTGCTCACCATGATGATGCCGCTCCTGCACCACGGCATGGTACTGTGCGGGCTGCCCTATTCCGAGAGCGCCCTGAATGAGACGGCCACCGGCGGCACGCCCTACGGTCCCACTCACTGGGCCGGCACCGGAGCACAACACCCCCTGAGTGATCACGAGAAGACTCTGTGCCAGGCTTTCGGCGAACGGCTGGCTCGCATAGCGACAAAACTCTCGGACTGACCGCTCACTGAACCCGACGTTATCGCCAACTCAACTACCCGGACCACACTATGCTCCACAATGACAAAGCGAAGACCACAGCCCGACTGACTATCGCACTCTATCTGGGTGTATTAGCTACCTTGCTGGCCACGACGTTTTACCCGGCTCCCGTGGAGGGGGTGTCGCTTACCCTGATGCTTTCGGTCAAGCTGCTGCCCCTACTCGCGTTTGCCGTTCCGGTTTTTCGGGGCCACAACCGGGGCTACATCTGGATGGCGTTTGTAGTGATCTTCTACTTTACTCAAGCGGTAGTGTCAGCCTGGCTGACTGAGGGCGCTGTCGGGCCGATGATTCTGATGGTTCTGACCTTCCTGCTGTTCACCGTTGCCATGGTCCACCTGAAAGTAAACCGCCCGGTTGCCAACTGAGCAGACATAACGCCAGGAGTTGACCGAAATGCCTGAGCCAACGCAAACCATGCCGCCACCGCCCCACCGGCAAACACTGACCCTGAGAGATCTGTGCTCTGCGCTGGTGCAGAGCGGTGAAATCAGCCAGCAAGACGCCGAAAAAGTACTGACGGCCAACCTTGGCGCTGTTTCCCAAAATGGACAAACGGCACCCAGGCATCCACTGGAGTTGATTGCCATTGCCGGCATCACCAGCCGGGCTGATGGTCGCACCCTAGATCTGGACCGGCTCACTCATTGGCTGGCCCGTTGGGCGGGACAGGATTACTACCACATTGACCCGCTGAAAATAGACACCCCGGCCATCGCCCGAGTGATGTCTTACGCCTTCGCCCAGCGGCACGGCATTCTGGCGGTTGAAATTGGTAAGGACGAAGTGCTGATTGCCAGCACTGAGCCGTTCAAAAGCGAGTGGGAAAGCAACCTTCGCCAGGCCATCCGCAAGGACATTCGCAGGGTTGTGGCCAACCCGGAGGCCATCCGGCGCTACACCGTTGAGTTTTACCAACTGGTCAACTCCGTTAATAAAGCCGGGGGCGGCGTCGAATCAGAACTTCGAGCAGCTGCTGGACCTCGGTTCCAATGAAAATCCCGACGCCAATGACCAGCACGTGGTTAAGATTGTCGACTGGCTGCTGCAGTACGCTTTCGAGCAGCGCGCCTCCGACATTCATATAGAACCCAGGCGCGGCGTCACCCAGGTGCGCTTCCGGATTGATGGCGTGCTGCATAATGCCTACGAATTTCCCGAACAGGTTGGCGTTGCGGTCACCAGTCGCCTGAAAATTCTGGGTCGGCTGAACGTAGCCGAAAAACGCCGCCCCCAGGATGGTCGGATCAAAACCCGCAAACCCGATAACAGCGAGGTCGAACTGCGCCTGGCCACCATGCCCACGGCCTTTGGTGAAAAAATGGTGCTCCGGATTTTCGATCCGGAGGTGTTGCTGAAATCCTTTGAACAGCTGGGCTTCAGCAAAGACGATCGGGAGCGCTGGCAAACCATAACCTCGCGCCCCCACGGCATTGTTCTGGTCACCGGCCCAACCGGTTCCGGTAAGACCACCACGCTGTATTCCACCCTGAAGCAGCTGGCGACACCGGAGCTGAACATCTGCACCATCGAAGACCCCATTGAGATGGTGGAACCGGCGTTCAATCAGATGCAGGTACAGACCAACATAGACCTGACGTTTGCCCAGGGCGTGCGAGCGCTGCTGCGCCAAGATCCGGACATCATCATGATCGGCGAGATCCGGGATCTGGAAACCGCCGAGATGGCGGTGCAGGCGGCCCTGACCGGCCACCTGGTGCTCTCAACCCTGCACACCAACGATGCGCCCAGCGCCATCACCCGACTGATGGAGCTGGGCATACCGCCCTATTTGATCCGCGCAACTGTGTTGGGCGTGATGGCACAGCGCCTGGCGCGCACCCTGTGCCCCCATTGTAAAGAACCCGGCGAGGCAGACGAACAGGCCTGGCAAACCCTCACCCGCCCCTGGAAAGCACCCGCGCCCCGGCAGTTCTATCACCCGGTCGGCTGCCTGGAATGCCGTAATACCGGCTATCTGGGCCGCGCGGGCGTGTACGAGATCATGACACTGTCAGACAAGCTGACACGACAGATCAACGATCACTGTGAACTGGAACAGTTGAGGCTGGATGCCTACAAAGAAGGGATGAAATCACTGCGGCTTGGTGGTGCCCAGAAAGTGGCTTCTGGCCAGACCACCGTCGAGGAAATACTGCGAGTAACTCCGGAAAGCCAACGCTGACATAACGCTCAGCCCGGGCGCATGCCGCACTGCGCCAGCAAATCCTGCCAATGCCGGGTGTGCTCCATCATGGACCGGTCAAGCTGCCGCCAGAGGCTGACATCCGCCTGATCCGACAGGTGGCGCTGATACCACCTCTCAAAACTCTCCGGCATCACATCGCGCTGCCGGTCTGCTAGCTCAGCCAACGCCACAATCAACGAATCCCGGGCCCGACTGACATCGCTCATGTAGGGCTGGATCTCGCCGATGTAAATATTGAAGAAGAAGTTCCGGACAATCTCCGATTGATTGTTCGGGCGGCTGTTCAGACACAGAGGGCGTTCTTCCAGCCGCGCCTTGATGGTTTCCGTACCCGCATCGAGAGTAGCAATCAACAGACGCGCACTGTTTATAATCTGCCCAGCGCGGAATTCGGCCTGCCAGCGCTGATGAATTTGGCCAAGGTCATCCAGGGGGACCTCAAACTGCTCCGCTGATAGTGCCTCCACAGTCTGATTGAGCCGTTCCAGGTCCTGGGTCAGCTCAGACACCGGACTGGCGTCTGACGCCACCGGATAGAAACCTTTGGACAGGGTTAGCAGCCGCTCCACCTCCTCGACGCCCCAGGTGGCATTCCACATCGCGATGGGCAGCGTCGCCTGTTTACTTTCGATGGCGCTGAGCAACGTTTGCTCAAGCTCTTCATCGTCCACCTGATTCAAACATTGTTCAGCCGTCTGAATAAACCGGATCTCATAACGAAGGCGATTCAGCGGTTGCATCACGCGGCCCATAACGGAATTTCGCTCCCCGACCACGTACTGCAATTCACACCCGTAAAGCGACATGAAATCGAGCATGCCCAGCTCAAGATCCGGCATATCCAATACCCGTTCACGCCGCCGGGGGATGGTTGAGGCTTCAGGAAGGTCAGAGGGGATGGCAACGGGAGGTGTATCAAGTACCCGGCCTAGCCGTTCCAGGTACTCTTCCATCATGGGCTCGGCTTCATTAAACGGATTGCAGCCCGACAACATCAGCACGCAGGCGCCCGGAACCAGCCATTGCAGCGATCGAACTCCGGGCATTATAAAACCTCCTATCGTTTACGCAGCAGCGCGTCCACCTCCGCAAAGTCCCGTGCAACAGACCGGCCGGTGTCTGGCAAATCGCCATCCCGAACCAGCCAGACTGTTTTCAGGCCCGCAGCCTCGGCAGCCTCAAGCTCTGCTTCGATATCAGACAGAAACAAAACTGACGCTGGATCAACCCCCAACTCGTCCAGAATATTACGATAGGACTGCGCTTCTTTTTTGCCGCCGACGGCGGTATCGAAATACCCGGAGAAAAACGGAGTAAAGTCACCCTCGTTGCTGTAACCAAAAATCAGTTTCTGCGCCTTCACCGAACCTGAAGAATATACGAACAATCTCAGTCCCCGATCATGCCAGCGCTGAAGATAGTCCGCAGCATCGCGATATAGATGGCCTTTCAGCTCGCCGCTATGATAGCCCTGCTCCCAGACCATACCCTGTAAAGCCTTGAGCGGTCCCTCTTTGCGATCTTCTGCGATCCAGCGTTGCAGCACGTCGATAAGCCCCTCCAGGTTCTTGCCATCGACGCCACTTTTCTCCGCAACCAGCACCAACTGTTCTGAGACCGACGGCGTGGTGTGGTGGTGAGTACAGACAAATTCCGGCAGGTGCTTGCTGGCATAGGGAAACAGCACGTCGTGCACGAACGAAATCGAGCTGGTGGTGCCTTCGATGTCGGTCAGAACAACACGAATCATCCTGCAACTCCTGCTAGCACTTCATAGCCTGGAAGCCTGGAAGCAATGTCTTCGCCGGTAAAGCTGGCCACCCAGCCATCAGGATTGGTGAACAACCGGATACAGGTAAACTCAGGCTCCGGGCCCATATCAAACCAGTGGTGCGTACCATTCGGCACGCTGATCAAATCATTCTTCTGACACATCAACGCATACACTTGATCGCCAAAGTGCAGATAGAACAGGCCCTGGCCCCGCACAAAAAACCGGACTTCGTCTTCGCTGTGGGTGTGCTCATCCAGAAACTTCTGCCGGAACGCCTCCTTCTGAGGATTGTCAGGATTCAAACTGACCACATCCGCAGTTTGAAAACCGCATTCACGCTTTAGCGCCTCAACTTCATCGGCGTAGCTCTCCAGTATCTGCTGCTGACTGGCATCGGCCGGCAAATCGCGGGTTGGCCAACGCTCAAAGCGCACACCATGACTGGCGAGGGTGTCGCCGATCACTTGCGGATCAGTGGTGACCGTATGAGCTGCCTCTGGCTGGCTCTGATTGAAAATACTCAAGGTGGTCATGGGCGGACTCTCATGGTTTCAAGTTCACATTCAAACAGGAATTCGAAGGCTTCCACATGGCGCAGGCAATCCGCCATGGTTTTGCCCCAGGTGTACAGGCCATGGCCGCGGATCAGGTATCCGGGTTGGTCCGGGTGGGCCTGGAACCACTCACGGGACTGCTCCGCCAGCGCCGGAATATCCTGAGTATTGTCGAAAACGGGAATGCTGAGGATGCCTTCATGGGTTTCAACACCGGAAAACGCTTTCTGGAGCTCATATCCTTCAACATCCAGCCTACTGCCTTCAGTCAGGCGACTCAACACCGTAGCCTTGACAGAATGCGTGTGCAGAACGGCACCAACTTCCGGAAAGATCTGATACAGAACCGTATGCAACAGCGTCTCGGCTGATGATTTGCAGTCGCTCTGCACCGCCTGACCGTTCAGATCCACCACCATCACGTCACCGGCCGTCAGCTGCCCCTTGTGACGACCAGACACCGTAATAGCCACATGATCATGGTCAATCCGTGCGGAATAATTGCTACTGGTCGCTGGCGACCAGCCGCGATCGTAAAGAAACCGGCCCGCGTCAACAATAGACTGGGCGGCGGTGGCGTATCGGGTTACATCAAACACACGCGTTCTCCCGCTGGATGAGCGCCCTGCCGGGCGCCAAATGGCCGACATTATAAGCCTGCCATGGCCCCCGGCAAACCGGTTTGGCTTATGCCGTCAACGGCAAACGGCGCTGGCGCTTTCCAGTCAGGGCAAACAGGGCATTCCCCAGCGCCGGAATGACCGGCGGCACACCCGGCTCACCCACACCGGTCGGCTCGGCATTACTGTCGACGATGTCCACAACCACCTTAGGGGCCTGATGCAACTGCAGCAGGCGGTAATCGTGGAAATTGCTCTGGCGGATTTCACCCTGGTCAAAGTTGATCTCACCATACAGCGCTGCGGTCAGGCCAAACAGAATGCCCCCGGCAATCTGGTCCTCAACGATCCTGGGGTTAACCACTTGCCCACAATCCACACTGCAGGTGACTTTGTAGACTTTGATTTCACCGTTCTCAACACCCGCCTCAACCACCTGAGCCACATAGGTGCCAAAACTTTTGAAAAGCGCCATGCCCCGAGCTCTTCCTTCGGGTGCTGACTCGCCCCAGCCCGCCAACCTGGCCGCTCGCTCCAGAACCTCGCGGTGGCGCGGCTCTGAATCCAGCATCCTCTGCCGAAACTGCACCGGGTCTTCGCCAGACTCATGGGCAAGTTCATCCATGAAGGTCTCAACCGCAAAACCATTATGGGAATAACCCACCGAGCGCCACCAGGTGATTGGCACGCCAGGATCGGTATGGGTATGACGGACACTGATATTCGGCACCTGGTAGGGGTAGCCGACTGCACCCTCAATGGCTGAGATATCTTTTGGTGTGGCGATACCCTCGGCCATCAAACCCACCTTCCCCAGGGTGTCGTACAGAAACTTCGGAGCCCAGGGGTATTGGGCAGGGGCGGCATTACGAACGTACCAGTCAAGAATCTGAGGGCCAACAATCTGGTGCTGCCAGCCGGTCAACTGACCTTCCGCCAGACTACCCTTCATTCTATGCAGCATTGCCGGGCGCAAAAAGCCGTGGCGGGTATCCTCTTCGCGGGACCAGATCAGCTTGACCGGAACCTTGAGCTGATAGGCAACGGCTGCGGCTTCTTCGATGTAATCCTGCGTTAAGCGGCGGCCAAAGCCCCCGCCCAGAAAGGTGGTGTGAATGGTGACATCACCCGGAGAAAGGTCCGAATGCCTGGCAGCCGCAATCCGGCCCAGATCGGGCGCCTGGGTGGGAGCCCATACCTCCATTTGACCGTCGTGATACCACGCCGTCGCATTCATCGGCTCCATGGTGGCGTGAGCAAGGTAAGGCTGCTCGTATTCAGCTTCGACCACCTTTTCCGCTTGTTCTGCAGCCTTGTTCACACTGCCTTCGGTCCGTTCCTTGACACCCGGATCGTCGCTGGCAGCGCGTCGATAACCTTCGAGAACCTGTTCCGTCGAGGTATCAAGCGCGCCCGTCATATCCCAGTCGACCTGCAGTGCCTGCTGAGCTTTTCTGGCTTGCCAATAACTATTGGCAACAACCGCAACACCGCGTTCAGTGATAAAAGCATCCTGCACGCCGGGTAGGCCGATAACATCTCTGCGATTGAAATCCTTGGCCACACCGCCATGGCGCGGGCTTCGCGTCATCACCGCATAGACCATGTCCGGCAGCTCGACATCAATGCCATAAACAGCTTTGCCGGTGACTTTGGCGTGGGCATCCAGCTTTCCAGCCTGGCGGCCAATGTACTTCCACTCGGACTTTGGCTTAAGCGCAACATCGCCCCGGATCACTTCTTTATCCGCCAGCTCAACCAGCTGGCCGTAACGCAGCGAATCGATACCGTTCGGGTGCACTACCCGACCATCCTGAGTAGTGCAGTCGCTGGCGTTAACCTCCCACACCCGGGCGGCCGCCAGCACCAGCATCTGCCTGGCAGAGGCGCCGGCCTCGCGCAGAGGCTTCCAACTGGTGGCAAGACTGGTGCTGGCACCGGTCAACTGCAACCCGAACAGCGGGTTGCGATATTCCGGAGCCACCGGGGCAAATTTCACAATGATCCGCGCAGGGTCTACATCCAGTTCTTCCGCAATCAGTGTGGTCAGACCTGTGTAAGCACCCTGCCCCATCTCTACCCGGGCCAGAGTAAAGACAATGTCATCATCGCGGCTCAGCTCGAGCCACACGTCCGGCTTCCACTCGCCGCTCTCCGGCTCGAACCCCGTCTGAATCGACGCGCAGCCCGGTATCGATACCGCCAGGATCAAACTGCCCGAGGCTCCGGTGCTGACTTTGAGAAAATCTCGTCGGTTCATGGTCATATCACGCATCCTCCGGGGCGGGCTCGTACTGCCCGACACCGCCAGCAACGGCCTCAACCGCCGCCACGATGCGCGCATAGGTGCCGCACCGGCACAGATTGCCGGTCATGGCCGTGACAATCTCATCCCGAGACGGTGAGGCGTTATTGGCGAGCAGATGCGCCGCGGTCATGATCTGTCCCGACTGGCAATAGCCACACTGGGGCACCCCCTCGTCGATCCAGGCCTGCTGCAACGGATGCAACCGGCCCTCAGTCTCCAGCCCTTCAATGGTCGTAATGTCAGCACCGTCAACCAGCTCAATCGGCGTTGAGCAAGACCGCGCAGGCTGGCCGTTGACATGCACCGTGCAGGCTCCACACAAACCTGCTCCGCAGCCAAACTTGGTACCTTTAAGGCCAATTTCATCCCGCACTACCCAAAGCAAGGGTGTATCCGGATCAACATCAACGGTGTGACGGTGGCCGTTCACTGTCAGGCTGAACGCCATAGACCATTCCTCTTGTTATCTTTTAATGAGACACATTGATTATTTGACGACTTCTTTGCCGTCCTGATCTACCCAGATCTTGCGATCACCGGTATTCATTTTCCCCTGGGAGTCCCACACCTCACGGTCCTCGGTAGCACTCTCCAACTTGCCTTTATCGTCCCAGATCACCCGGTCCTTGCAACCAGACAGCGCCAACAGGCTCATCAACATCACCAGTGCCAACCATTGCTTGTTCATATTCACTACCTCTTGGAGCAGTTATGAGAGTCACCGGCACACCTGGCCTACCGGCTATTATGAATTTCCCGGTTTTCCTGCTTGTCTCTATCGCTTTTGCGCACCATGACATAAACCGCTCCGGTGCCGCCATGGTGTTTCTGGGCCGAATGAAAGGCGAGCACGCTGTCCAGCTCCGGCAACCATTTGGCCAGGTAGCTTTTCAGCTGGGCGATGCCGTCCGGGTTTCGCTCGCCTTTGCCATGCAGAATGATCACCGACCGCAGGCCGTAACGCACACAATCATTGATAAACCCAAACACTTCACGGCGAGCCTGTTCAACGGTCATCCGGTGCAAGTCCAGCCTGGCTTCAATCGGGTACTGCCCCATCCGAAGTTTTTTAAACACGCCGTGCTGAATACCCGGGCGCATCCAGCTGAGCAGATCGTGCGCGGTCAGAGGCTCCACCATGTCGGACGTCAGCGGATTGATGTCCCGGAACGGTGTTTGGACCGCGGCCTTTTGCCGCTCCACATGACCAGGCGTCAGCTCTCTGGAAACCGACACCTCAGCACGATTCGGTCTGCGAATACGCTGAACATCCTTCATCTCTTCAAGAAACGCCAGGCGTTCGTCTTTACTGGTCATGGGAGAAACTGCTTCTGGATTGACGAGTATCAGAACTCTACCACCGCAAGGGACTACCATAAAGAAAAGCCCGTCGGGGTTGTGCGACGAAAATCTTAAGGCAGAACAAGGTGCCAGTGAACTACACTTAAGGCGGATAACAATAACGGCGGAGCATCTGCCCAGGCCGACCTGCTCTGACACACCATGGATTGTGATATGGCTGCTGCAAATCAGGATACTACTCGCCCCCAGAATACCCGGGCCATTATGACGTTCCTGAGGGAACACTCACCCTTTTCCAGTATGGATGACACCCACCTGGCCCACTTTGCTGAGCACGCCACCCTTCGATTCTATGCCGATGAGGATGTCGTGCTGTCACCGGAGGAGGGGGTGGTCAAACGTTTTTACATTGTTAAACAGGGACGAATCCGGGGCGAGCGCCACAACGAAAAAGAAGATCGAGCCGAAACCACCTTTGAGATCAGCCAGGGTGAGTGTTTCCCGCTGGCTGCCCTGATTGGTGAGCGCCCGACCCGAACCCTGCACCGGGCGTCTGGCGACACCTTTTGCCTGAGCATTGAACAGAAAGCCTTTATTACCCTGTTTTCGGAAAGTGAACCTTTCCGCGACTTCTGCCTGCGGGGTGTCAGCAGCCTGCTGGACCAGGTGAATCAGCGTATTCAGTCCCGCGCCATGGCCTCGATCGGCTCAAGCAACAGTCTGGATACTCCGCTGGAGCGCTATGCGCTGCGTAACCCGATTGTCTGTTCACCAGACTTGCCGGTGCACAAGGCGGTCGCACGCATGCATGAAAACAACGTTGGCAGCATCATCATCACCGACGATAACCGGCATCCCACCGGTATTTTCACCCTCCGCGACCTGCGCACCATGATCGCTGAAGAGAAAGGCTCATTAGACACACCGATCCGCCAGGTGATGACGAAAGACCCCTGCCGCCTGCCCGCTACCGCTGATGCCTTCGAAGCCGCCATGCTGATGGCAGAGCATCATTTTGCGCATCTGTGCGTGGTCGACGACGATGATTTGCTGATTGGCGTGGTCTCGGAGCGGGACCTGTTCTCGTTACAGCGAGTCGACCTGGTCAATCTGGCTCGAACCATCGGTACCGCGACCCACCTTCGTACCCTGGTCAGCCTGCGGACCGACGTCTCCCGGCTGGTCGATTCCATGCTGGCCCACGGCGCCGACTCCGGACAAGTCGTCAAGATCATTACTACCCTGAACGATGTCACCGTCAGGCGGGTCTTGGAACTCAACCTGAAAAAGAATGACCCCGGCATTCCATTCACCTGGCTGACCTTCGGCAGCGAGGGTCGGCAAGAGCAGACACTGCTGACAGACCAGGACAACGGCATCCTGTTCGAGACGCCTGATGGTATGACCGAAGACCAGGTTAGGGAAAAGTTGCTGCCCTTTGCGCGCAAGGTTAACGACGAACTTGCGGAGTGTGGCTTTACTCTCTGCAAAGGCAACATCATGGCCAGCAACCCCAAACTGTGCCTGAGCGATGCCGAATGGGATGACTGGTTTATCCGGTTTATCGATGCTTCAACTCCGCAAAACCTCGTCTACTCATCGATTTTCCTGGATATGCGCGCGGTTTTCGGCCCCACGGAGTCTCTACATCGCCTACTGGAACGGGTTCTGGAGCGAATCCGCAAGAATGCCCTGTTCCAGAAAATGCTTGCCGGGAACGCGCTTCAACGGAAACCGCCGCTGACCATGTTCCGGAATTTCCGATACCTGAACGAAGAGAAAAAGCACGTGCTGGACCTTAAACGACAAGGCCTGGCGCCCTTTGTTGAGTCGGTCCGGGTGTTTGCACTTGCCAACGGCGTTGAAAATGCCAACACGCTTGAACGGATGGAACAGCTGTCAAAGAAAGGCGTTTTTGACGCCAAAGACGCCAATGCCTGGAAAGAAGCCTACAGCCTGATTCAGGCGATCCGGATGCGTGCCCACCAGGAAATGCTGGGCAAAGGCGAAGACCTGACCAACTACATTGATCCGGATGACCTGAACCCACTGGACCGACGGATTCTAAGGGAGTCTTTTCGACAGGCGCAAAGGCTTCAGCAAAAGCTGGAAGTGACTTACCAACTCTAGGTATCCGAATCTCTATGTTTGAACACATTAAACGATGGCTGGCGCAGCGCCGGGGTGGCTCAATCGGGGATCACGACCCCGGCAACCTTCCCACCCCGAAAAAGGTGGATGACCAGGCATTATCCCATTGCAGACTGGTTGTACTGGACTTGGAAACGACCGGGCTAAACGCCTCGAAAGACGAAGTCATCGCCATCGGCGCAGTCGCTATTGAAGGCGGTGTTATTCATCTGGACGATCAGTTTGACCTGATCCTGAGACGCCCCGAACTCGACATCCGGGAAACGGTGCTGATTCACGGCATTGGCACAGAGGCACTCACACAGGGACACGAGACTGAGGACGCCCTCCTGTACCTGCTGGAGTGGATGAATGGCGATCCGGTCCTGGCTTACCACTCAGCCTTTGACCAGAAATTTCTTGAGAAGACACTGAGAGCGCAGCTCGGTTACACCCTGCCTCATGTGTGGATGGACGTCGCAGAGCTGTTACCGGCTTTTTTCCCCGACTCCAATACCAAGGGCCTGGGCCTGGATCACTGGGCTGACTTTTTCAGGCTCGATGTAAGTGAGCGGCATCACGCTGCGGCCGATGCCATGGTCACTGCAGAACTGACGCTGATGGCGCTGAACAAGGCACAAAAAATTGGTGTCAAAACTCTGAAAGAACTGGCGGAAAAGCTGCATTATCAACGCCGTTTAAAGAATATGCATCGCTTCTAGCACCTCCCTCCAAGTGTCCGGCTGGCCATCCAGCTGCAAGCCAAGTTACTGAGAGTTAGACCATTTGCCAATATCCATAAATCCACCGGTCAGTAAAGTCGGAGGAGACAACAAGTCGGAGAAGTACTACATGAATAATAATTTCTCTATCCGCACTAACCCACAGAAAACCCAATCAACCTCCACAACAACAATACAGGAGTGATTTGTATGTCAGGTCATAGCTACGACGCTGAGAATTACTGGAAGGCGAACCTTCGCCTGATCTTCGGGAGCCTGATCATCTGGGCTCTGGTCTCATACGGTTTCGCAATTCTGTTACGCCCCATGCTGGCCGGCATCCCGGTTGGCGGCACGGATCTTGGCTTCTGGTTCGCCCAGCAAGGCTCGATTCTGGTCTTCATGGCTCTGATTTTCTTCTACGCCTGGCGCATGAACAAAATCGACGAACAATTCGGCGTACACGAGGAGTAAGAACCCATGAGCCAATTTGCAATTAACCTGATTTTCGTAGGGGGCTCCTTCCTCCTCTACATCGCCATTGCGGTCTGGGCGAAAGCCGGAAGCACCAGCGATTTTTACGTCGCCGGCGGCGGCGTTCACCCAGTAACCAACGGCATGGCCATTGGCGCTGACTGGATGTCTGCAGCGTCCTTCATTTCCATGGCGGGCCTGATTGCCGCTGGTGGTTATGCAAACTCTACCTTCCTAATGGGCTGGACTGGCGGTTACGTGCTGCTCGCCATGCTGCTGGCACCCTACCTGCGCAAGTTCGGCAAATTTACGGTTCCGGAGTTTATCGGTGATCGTTACTACAGCCCGAACGCACGACTGATTGCCGTTGTCTGTCTGATCGTGGCATCCGTTACCTACGTAATTGGCCAGATGGCCGGCGCCGGTGTTGCGTTCTCCCGCTTTCTGGAAGTTGAAGCAACCAATGGTCTGATGATCGCTGCGGTTGTCGTCTTCATTTACGCCGTACTCGGTGGCATGAAGGGCATTACATACACCCAGGTTGCCCAGTACTGCGTTCTGATTGTTGCCTACACCATTCCGGCGGTGTTCATTTCACTGCAGCTAACCGGCAACCCGATTCCGATGTTCGGCATGTTCTCTACCCACGCCGAATCCGGCCTGCCTCTGCTAGAAAAACTGAATCAGGTCGTCACCGATCTCGGCTTCCGGGAATACACCGCAGATGTCGACAATAAACTGAACATGGTTCTGTTTACCCTGTCTCTGATGATTGGTACCGCCGGTCTGCCCCACGTTATCATCCGCTTCTTCACTGTACCCAAGGTATCTGACGCACGCTGGTCGGGCGGTTGGGCGCTGGTGTTTATCGCCCTGCTGTACCTGACGGCTCCGGCTGTTGCTTCCATGGCGCGTTTGAATCTGATGACCACCATCTACCCGGAAGGCACACAGTCTCAGCCGATCGAGTATGAAGCGCGTCCAGCCTGGATCGCGACCTGGGAAGAGACTGGCCTGATCACCTATGAAGACAAGAACAACGACGGCCGTATCCAGCTTTACAACGATACCAATGCTGACTTCGCAGACACTGCTGCTCAGCGCGGATGGGAAGGCAATGAGTTGTCGGTCAACAACGACATCCTGGTACTGGCCAATCCGGAGATCGCCAATCTGCCTGGCTGGGTTATCGGCCTGATCGCAGCAGGTGGTCTTGCGGCAGCCTTGTCAACAGCGGCCGGTCTGTTGCTGGCGATCTCCTCGGCCGTCAGTCACGACCTGATCAAGGGCCGACTCAATCCCAACATCTCAGACAAAGGTGAACTGCTGGCAGCGCGTATCTCAATGGGTGTCGCGATTGTGGTGGCAACCTGGCTGGGGGCAAACCCTCCGGGCTTCGCTGCGCAGGTAGTCGCCCTGGCGTTCGGTATTGCCGCGGCCTCACTGTTCCCGGCGTTGATGATGGGTATCTTCTCCAAGCGAGTGAATAACATTGGCGCAAGCCTCGGTATGCTGTCCGGTCTTCTGTTCACGCTGATTTACATCTTTGTGTTCAAAGGTTGGTTCTTCATCCCTGGCACAGCTAACTTCCCGGATACCGCTGAGTACTGGGTATTGGGTATTTCCCCACTGTCCATCGGTGCGATTGGTGCTCTGGTTAACTTTGCGGTAGCCTTCGGTGTATCGAAAGTGACTGCAGAGCCACCTGTTGAAATCCAGGAGCTGGTTGAAAGCGTCCGTTACCCTCGCGGTGCCGGTGGCGCACAAGACCACTAAACGGTAAGGCAACCTGACTCATTGTGTTTAATGACGGGTTGAGACCGAACGGGCTCCCTTGATAAGGGGGCCCGTTCTTTTTTGAGGATATCCAAAGTATGTTCTGGACTTTTGTTGCCACCATCATCTGTGGAGTGGGCGCAGCCGGTATTGCCCTTGGCATACGGTTTGCGACCGCTAACAAGGCACCTAGATGGCTGATTCCCGTGTTTGCCGGCGCCGGCATGCTCGGCTACCTTGTCTATGGTGAATACACTTGGTTTGACCACAAACGCTCTTTGCTACCCGAAGAAGCTGTCGTCGTTGCTACTGAACGGGAGAAAATCTTTTTCAGGCCCTGGACTTTCGTTGCCCCCTACGTGACCGCCTTTTCAACGGTTGACACCAGTGGTTTCCGCCGCGACACCAGTGACGCTGATATTGTTCGCTTCACGTTGTATCGGTTTGAGCAAACGGTGACCGATGCTGTGTCACACAGGGCCCACCTGATTAACTGTCAGAGCCGGGAATTGGTGCCTCTGGATTCAGATGGCGCGCCACGACTGGACCACATGAAACGGCTGGAGGCCACCGATTCTTTGTACACCACTGTTTGCGGCAGCTGATTGCCGATAACCGGATAATAACAAAGCATGATTAGCGCCTGGCTGCTGATATTTATATCCATTAGCTACATTTCCCTGCTGTTCGTAATCGCCTGGGCAGGCGACCGCCATCCGGGACTGTATCGTCGCAGACTGGCGCGCACTCATATCTACGGCCTGTCACTGGCTGTCTACTTCACCTCATGGACCTTTTACGGAGCGGTCGGCCGGGCAACCCAGGAAGGCTTTGCCTTTCTGCCCATCTACCTTGGTCCGCTTCTGGTATTTCTGTTCTTTGCACCACTGCTACGCCGAATTATCTATATCAGCAAGCGCAATAACAGCACCTCCATCGCAGACTTCATTGCCTCCCGCTACGGCAAGTCCCAGTTGTTGGCGGCCATGGTGGCGATTTTTGCACTCATTGGCAGTGTTCCGTACATCGCTCTTCAGCTCAAAGCCATCGCACTGGGCTTCAATGTGTTAACCGCCAGCGGAGACGGCTACCAGGAACTGAGCAGCGCCGCCTGGAATGACTCAGCCTGGTACATAACTCTGGCCCTGGCGGTGTTTACCGTGCTCTTTGGCACACGCCACCTTGAGTCAACCGAACACCACCGCGGCATGATCCAGGCCGTTGCCTTTGAGTCTTTGATCAAGCTGGTCGCGTTTGTCGCGGTTGGCCTGTTTGTCGGCTACGGCCTCTATAACGGCTTCGGTGACCTGTTCACCCGGGTCAAGGATGCGGATCTGCTCGGCACCCTGACCACCGACGCACTGGAAACCCCGGCGTTTATTACCCAGACCCTGGTGGCCATGCTCGCCATCATCTGTTTGCCTCGTCAGTTTCATGTCATGGTCGTTGAAAATGCCGACCATCGGGACTTCGAAATCGCACGCTGGGCGATGCCCATCTACCTGGTGATTGCCAGTGCCTTTGTATTACCCATCGCCGCGGCCGGCTTGCTCAATTCTGATCTGGCGGGCGGCGACCCGGACATCATCATCCTGCAACTGCCAATCCACGCCGGCCAGCAGTGGTTGGCCGTTCTGGCGTTCCTCGGTGGCGGTTCTGCAGCTGCTGCCATGGTCATTGTCTGTTCGGTCGCAATCGCCACCATGGTCAGTAACGAAATTATCATGCCCGGCCTGCTTCGTTACTTCCGCCCCGGCATGAACCGAAGGGCCGACCTCAGCTTTCTGCTACTGACCATTCGCCGCGTCGCGATCTTTGTCGTGCTGTTTACCGCCTATGGTTTTTACCGAATGGCGGGTGCCGACTACAGTCTGACAGCTTTTGGCCTGCTTTCATTTGCCGCCGCTGCACAATTCGGGCCGGCTCTGGTGGGCGGCATCATATGGCGCAGGGGCAATTTTTACGGGGCCGCCTGGGGCCTGGGCCTCGGCTTTCTCATGTGGTGCTACACCCTGTTGCTGCCGGCTCTGGTATCGACAGGGTGGATATCAGACACATTGATCGAACAGGGATTCTTCGGCCTTAACTGGACCCGCCCCACGGCGCTCTTTGGCTCAGAATTGGACCAGATCAGCCACGGCATACTGTGGAGCCTGGGCGTCAACACGGCCGTCTATATCGCGTTGTCTTTGATCACCCGGCAGCGAATCCGCGAGAAAATCCAGATTGCCGCATTCTTTCATGAGGCTCACCCCAAGACCGAGAGCGCTCATCACCAGAGCTGGCAAGGCGAAATCCTGACCTCAGACCTGCAGGCGCTGGCTGACCGTTTCATGGGTGAGGAGCGCTCAGAGAGCGTGTTCCGCAACTACGAACGCAGAAACGCCATCAGGCTACACCCCCACCGCCCGGCCTCTACCCACCTGATGAAATATGTCGAGCGCCAACTTGCCTCAGTCATTGGCGCATCGACGGCACGAGTCGTACTGGAGTCGACCCTCACCGGGCGCGACATGCAGATTGAGGACGTAGTCAGCATCGTGGATGAAGCATCCCAGGCGATGACCTTCAGCCGGGAGCTCCTGCAATCAGCTATCGAAAACATCAGTCTGGGCGTTTCCGTCGTCAATCATCAGCAACAACTGGTGGTCTGGAATCACCGGTACCTGGAACTGTTCAACTACCCGAAGGGGTTCGTCCGGGTTGGCCGACCGGTTGAAGACCTGATGCGCTACAACCTGACCAACGCCAATCTCTCCGCCCGGAGAATCGACGACATCATTGAAAACCGCTGCGAGAGCATGCGCGATGGCAAGCCGATGTCTTACGAAAGACAACGTCCGGATGGCACCGTGGTCAGGGTAGACGGCAGCCCTATCCCCGGAGGCGGCTACGTCACCACGTTTCAGGACATTACGGCGATGCGGCGAACGGAGCAGGCACTCAAGGAGACCAACATCTACCTGGAGCAGCGCGTGCGGGAGCGCACCCAGGAATTGCAGGTCATTAACGAGCAAATGCTGAAAGCAAAATCCGTTGCTGAGCAGGCAAACCAGAGTAAAACCCGCTTTCTTGCCTCAGCCAGCCATGACCTCCTGCAGCCCCTGAATGCCGCGCGTCTGTTCACCTCAGCGTTATCAGGCAAGGTCATTGAAGGCGACACCCGGGAACTGGTTGAGCACATTGACAGCTCTCTGGGTGCGGCGGAAGAAATCATCAGCACCCTGTTGGATATCTCGAAACTGGACGCCGGCGCTTTGGAGCCAGACATCGGTGTCTTCCCGGTGAACGAGTTGCTTCGCCATCTTGCCACTGAGTTCTCGGCTATTGCCAAAGATCAGGAGCTGGACTTGCATGTTGTTCCCAGTACCGCCTGGGTGCGCTCCGATGCAAAACTGCTACGCCGGGTGGTGCAGAATTTCCTCTCCAATGCCATTCGCTATACCGCAAGTGGCAAGATTCTGATGGGATGCAGACGCCTTAAAGGCTACCTGCGCATTGAAGTCTGGGACACTGGCCCGGGCATGTCTGAAGATCAGCTTACCCACGTATTTGAGGAGTTCCGTCGGTTCCAGCATGGTCGTGACAAAAAGGGCCTGGGTCTGGGCCTGGCCATTGTGGATCGTATCAGCGGTATGCTGAACCACCCGGTGACGGTTCATTCGATACAAGGTAAAGGCAGCGTTTTCGGCATTACCGTGCCCATTGCCCCTCCCGACCAGAGCCGGATTGAGGTCAGCAAACCCGGAGCCAGCACACGCAGAGTCGCAAGTCTTGGCGGTCTGCATGTTCTGTGCATCGATAACGATGCCGCCATCCTGCATGGCATGGTGGCACTGCTTGGCAACTGGCAATGCGACGTAACCGCGGCAGAAAGTCTCGAAGACGCGCTGGTAAAAGTGGCAGATCGACTACCAGATATTATACTTGCGGACTATCAGCTGGATGATAATCGCAATGGTCTCGATGCTATGGACAGCATCAGAAGCCAACTGAGTGACAGCATACCCGGCATTCTGATCACCGGTTATATGGCGCCGGAGGTGCGCGAGGACGCCACAAGCCGTGGCTACCAGGTTCTCTACAAGCCGGTTAAACCTGCCGCACTGAGAGCACTCGTGAACAAATTACTCAAACAAAAGCGCACATGAACCAGCAATCTGACCGAAAAGACACCATCAATCCGTTTGGCAAACTGATGTTTCTGGTCGTTGACGACTTTGAGAACTTCCGACTGTCGATGCGCCAGATGCTCAGAAGCTGCGGCGCAGACAAGATCGAACTGGTTGCCCATGCCACGCCCGCCATCCAATACTCCACATACAACCATGTCGATGTGGTGCTGTGCGACTACAACCTGGGTGAAGGCAAAAATGGCCAGCATGTACTGGAGGAGCTACGTCATAAAAAACTGCTGAAACGTTCTTCTCTATTCCTGATGGTGACCGCTGAAACGTCCAAAGAAATGGTGATGGGCGCACGGGAATATCAACCTGATGGCTATCTCACCAAACCTCTGAACCGGGCCATGCTCGAAAAGAGACTGGGGGCGCTCATTCAACAGCGTAACGCCCTTCTACCCATCACCCGTGAAATCGACCGCGAAAATTACCCCGAGGCGATCTCACAATGCCTGCTATTAATGCCCAAGCAACCCAGATACAAAACCTGGCTCATGAAAACCCTTGGCGAGCTGTATTTCCTGGTCGGTGACCTCGCCCACGCACAGAAAGTCTATGATAACGTGCTCGCCCAGCGCGAGCTGTCCTGGGCGCGCCTGGGTCTCTGCAAGATACTTCTCAAAAACCGAAACTTTGACCAGTCCGTTGAGGGTCTGAAAGGCCTGATTGCAAAGCACCCGGACTACATGGAAGCCTACGATCTGCTCGCCGAAGGCCTGGAGATGCAGGGTCGGCCCATACCCGCGCAACAGATTCTCGAAAAGGCGGCGGAACACTCTCCCAATGCCTTGCTGAGACAAAGACACCTGGCAGAGCTCGCCGGAGCCAACCAGGATATCGACACAGCATCCCAGGCCTGGCGACAGACCGTTGCCCTTGGCACCAACTCCATCCATGACAATCCTGAGCATTACCTGGCCCTTGCCCAGAGCCTTTCCGATCTCAGTGAAGGCAATCAGGACGAAGACGGTGTCAAACAAGCCACAGAGGCTCTCAACGTACTGTCCCGAATGGAAAAACGCTTCGCCGATGATGATTCTGTCGGTCTCAAAAGTCAGATAGTCCAGTGCCGTGTACACGCAGGCCAGGCCAACCACCGGGAAGCCGAGAAACTGCTAGGCACTGTTAAAGCTGAACTTGAGCAACTGGAGTCTCTCCCCCCTGACCTAGGACTGGATTACGCCAAAACCCTGTTCCGCATGGGCCATGATGATCAGGCCAAAGCTCTGTTAACCGATCTCGCGGCACGTTATGGAGATAAACCCGACGTCCTTCAGAAAATCGAAAACCTGCTCGATGAACCGGTCGGGTTTCGACAGAAAATTGAAGCCAGGGGTCATAACCGCGAAGGTATCAAAGCTTTCGAATCCGGGGACCTGGAGGGTGCGGTCAAGGCGTTCACTAGCGCATTGGCCATTGTGCCGGATCATGCGGCCCTCAACCTCAATCTGGTTCAGGTTCTTCTCAGGCAGCACGACGAGTCGCCGGCCGACCGTTCACTTCTGACGCGCTGCCAGGCACACCTTCAGCGACTCACGACACTGCCAGAGCAGCACCGTCAATATCGCCGCTATACAGCGCTGACCAGAAAACTGGAAGGAATGATTCAATGACTGACCACAATATCGATTTCTCAATGGTGCTTGCGTCAGCCGTGCACGACATGAAAAATTCACTGGGTATGCTACTGAACACCGTTGATGAGCTCCGGGCAGAACACGAGCAAGCCTTGGCCGGTTCTGAAAAATTCAATATGCTGCAGTATGAAGCCGAACGTATGCACAACGATCTCGTGCAACTACTCGGCATTTATCGCCTTGGCGAAAACAACCTGTCAGCCCATATTGATGAGCACTTTGTACCAGACTTCCTGTCCGATCACATGGCCCGCCATACCCCGCTGCTGGATGGGTTGGGTATCGATTACGTCATTGAGGCTGATGACATCAACGGATTCTTCGACGAAGACTTGTTAACAGGCGTCTTGAATAACACCATCAATAACGCCATCCGCTATACGAAAACCAGGGTACTCCTGACTGCACGTGAGGAAGATGGTCATTTGGTCATCGGAGTCGAGGATGACGGCAAGGGCTACCCTGAAAGCATGCAGCATACCGGCACCCTGAACTTCAAGTCTCTCGACTTCAACAGTGGCAGCACCAGCCTCGGCCTGTTCTTCGCATCCTCAGTGGCGAAACTGCACAGTAACGGTGACAAGACCGGAACTATCAAGCTCCACAATGGCGGAAGATTCGGGGGGGGAGTCTTCGAAATCTGGCTGCCCTGATCACGTATTTAACAAAAAATGAAAAGGGTGTCCCAAAACTGAGCAAGCGGCACTTTCTCCCCTGTCTATTTTTTGAACTCCATTTATAGTGCGACTATCTATCCTGTATTCAGAATGCTCAATCAGGATTGAATCACTGGAGTCAAAACAAAGAGGAAGAACCCGATGGCACGGGCGCATGCATTGATTATCGAAGACTCATCCACTGCCAGAATCATCCTTGCCCGCCTGCTTGAACGTTCGGATATCTCAAGCAAGGGCGTTGCGACTGCCGAAGAGGCCTTCTCGTTACTCCAGCACGAAAGCTATGACGTTATCTTCCTCGATCACCTGCTCCCCGGAATGAATGGTTTCCAGGCTCTCGAGCAACTCAAAGGCCAATCCCATACCTGCGACATTCCTGTCTTCATGTATACCTCCCAAAACGCCGAAAAATACATAGAAGAAGCCAGAGCCCTCGGTGCCGCTGGCGTAATCCGAAAACAGATAGACCGGGAACAACTTCAAAGAACGCTGGACACCCTGCTGATCAACAGCCCTGAACCCGAGTACAGTGAGGCCCTGAGAGCAGCTGTGGAGGCCAGCGCCCTCACAGGCAAAGACAACCCTGAACAGACAGCACGCCGGCTCACCGGCCGGATGTCCACTCTGGAAGTGGCGTATGAAGAACTGGAGGAAGAGCTTCGGGAAACCCGGGATCTCATTACACAGATACAGCAGCAAAACTCAGAGAGACTTAATCGCCAACGCCAGAGCATTCGCGGGTTGGCGACACTGGGAGTTCTTCTCTTGGTTGCCTTGGTATGGATAAGCACGTGGCAAGCCGGTGTACTGGATAGCCATATCCAAAGAACCAATGACCAATTTGAACTGATGCAGAGCATCGTTGGCAGTGTGATCGAGTTGTTCGGACGGTAATGCCACAATAAACACCTGTCCGTGACGTCAAATCACGCCCAATAAAAAACCCCCAACAGCAAAGCTGTCGGGGGTTAGGGTATTAAGAGCCTGACGATGACCTACTCTCACATGGGCGAACCACACTACCATCGGCGCTGGTCTGTTTCACTGCTGAGTTCG